>Ga0214543_1001127_pt1 | contig 50104 bp, 28 predicted proteins | sample CNSS2metaG_FD_160094 | JGI IMG/M metagenome (GOLD analysis project Ga0214543, IMG submission 160094) | Root nodule microbial communities from cowpea collected in UCLA plant growth center, Los Angeles, California, USA - CNSS2 | ecosystem: Host-associated > Plants > Roots > Nodule | place: USA... | reverse complement strand
TTAAAATTTGGTTTTTAAAAGAGAAAGCTAAGAAATCTAACATAAAATGTTCATGAAAGCTTCTCTTGGATGACACACGTGTGGTAACTTTACATAAAATGAGTTTTTTTTTTTCTTTTTTTTTTAACTCGTTCAAGTTGAAGATAGAAGATTTGTGTGTATTGTTTTGGTGACATTTATGACCCACATGAATCTCAAAGGGGGCAAAGCAACCATTTATTTTTCTCTTTTTGGAAGAAAAAAAGAGAGGGAATGCTCTCAAATTATGCCTAATTTGTTGTCACATATTGATTACACTTCACTTATTGTATAGAAAAAAGTGTTTGCTTTTGCTTAAAGCATGAGAGGAGAAGTTAAAGGTGTGTAAGCAGGATCACAAATTTAAACTAAAGATGGATCCATTGACCAAATTAGTTGTCCTATCATTTCTAAATGTACATCAAACAACAACATAGCATTTTCTTTGTTAATGAATATTATGAATCTATCAAAAAGCTACTTAGCAAATGATTGAACTAGAGTTCTACCGAACCCTTATAAAATATCTCTTCTTCTTTAATTTTTGTGTGTGTAGTGTGGGGTTGGAAGTTACCAAAGATGAATTTGAAGTTTTGATTTTGAATATGGGTAGAAAGTGAAAAAGGGAAATATTGAACTTTTCATCTTACTTTTTTTTTTTATGTTTGTTTTTTGTTGTGTTTAGCAAAGTGAAGGAAATATGGTGAATGAAAATAAATTTAGATGTGGGAAAATTAACGGAAGTTAAACTTGTTTGATGGGAGAAAAATATATAAAAAGGAAGAAAGATAAATAGAAACAAATAAAAAAAACAAAACTGTCAATTAGTTTCCTTTTTCTTTTTTCATCACAACATATTATTGTATTTATATACTTTTTCTTCTTCTTCTTCTTCTTATTTTACTTACATATTTAGTTTTTTTCATGTGAAATCCATCCTGAAATATAAAATCAACGTTTATCATTGCTCAATGAAAGACTATTTAATTTAAACTTTGGTAGCAAATGATATTATGATATTATATGACTATATAGTAACATATTTTCATAACAATGCTAATAAGTTGTAATTTGTTAACTAAATAATAATTTCTTAATCAGATATACATTTACTTGATTAAATTTTCCATTGATTTGATTTCTTTATTTTAGAACAAGTATTTTGGTTTATCTTTTTACACTTAAAAATGATGAAATGATATAACTAGGAACAACCTCAGCTCCTTCTAAGTTACAACCAAAAACCTTCTTTTGGACATGGCTTCCTCCATTCTTATTTTCTTTTTCCACCCCCCATTTCTTTATTTACTGTTTAAACAAAAAACCTTACGCCTTTCATGATATCTAGATAATCTTTTACATTTCATATTTCAACTTTTTCAAAGTTATACTCTAAGGGTTATAATTACACATTTTAGAATATAATTTAAATTATATAGTCTGTACTAATATTTTGAACTCATTATATATAATCTGCAATATACATGCAAAACAAGATCGTGTCTGTAAATCAACTACAGCAACAAATAACGAGTAGTGAAAGTAGAACGCGTGAATTGCTTTAAATATTGAAACAAAGAGATAGTTAAAGAATTTATTTCTCTTTATATATTCAAGAATGGAATTCGATTATGTACCACGCGATGAAATTTAAAAATGAATATTTAATTACTTTCAAGCTTTATTGAACAAAAATGTTTCGTTCTCAATACAACATGAAAAACTTAGAAAAGAATCACATTTTGATAAATAAAAAGAAAATTGAATTCGAGAAATTTGAAACTCAGAAGTTTCACGGCACCACTTATTTATTTTTTGAAAATTTATTTATCTGAATAAACAATTTAGACTTCAATTTTTATCCCTTTTTCTGTCAATTTTAATCCTAGTGCTCCTCTTGCCGCTAAAGGAGTCGTTGGACTCGTATTACATGCTTTTGCCGTCAAAATAATTCAGAGTTTGAATGTTAGGTTAGATTTCACATCAAAGAGGCAATCTGTGGTGATGTTTGAATTGCTTTGAACTATGACAGCAAATTGAGTCTAAGCTTTCAGATCTATATCTATTTTCTCATTCTACATACTAAATTGTCCTGTACTTCAATCCATAAATAATATGGACTTTTACGAACCAGAAATGGGTATCTAGAATTAATGGTTCATAATAAATACCCGAATTTATTATAGAGAAATTCCTCTATTATCATTTATCTTCCTTAAATTACCATATCTAAACACTTCAGAGCATTAACTTCACGTACCTGAAAATTAATAACGGTAAAATACCTTAATTTTTTAATTCAAATTTATTTTTTCTCTCCTTTCATTTTGTTCCCCATTGAAACAAAGGATAACAAACATCTGCACCTAGTTTACTCTATTTGGTTAAATTTTGAAAAATGCTGCTATGCGGAATCACAAATTTAAATACAGATATAAAAAAGGAAATAATTTATTACTTCGAAAACAAAAAAAGAGCTTCCCACTCACATTCAAAATTCATAAATTAATGAAACTACAATCCATAAATTTGATAGAAAATATAAGAAAGTACCAAATGTCTAGTCATTAAAAATCAAAATTACCAAGGCAGAGTTCCAAGTAACTTAAAAGAAAAAGATAAACTGATGGTAAATAAGCCTTGTATATCGAGCAACTTAGCACTTAATCTCCTTCAAGGCAGAAGCAAAGTACAGGAATGTCGGATCAGTGGCACCGTCCTTGTAGTAGGCTAAGACCAAGCAACCATCATCATGCATGCTCTCCCCAACAAAGCTGCAACATAAATCTTTAATTAAGCACAAGCAACAAGAATTTAAAAATAAACACAAAAACATACTCATTTCACCGAAGGTAATACTCACAATTGACAGTCTTTAAGCTTAGGGAGCAGGTATTTGGTTGCCCCCTCAATGTGTTTCTTAAACAACTCCAGTTGCTCTCCTTCAAGTTTGGCAGTCAAATTCTTGATAAATCTTTTCATGAAGGTAACAAATGCTTTCTTGTCAAAAGTAGGTTGTTCCTACAGAGATGAAAAAACCTCTATTATTAAACCATCTGACAAATGGCAATGACATAAATTATATAAGAAATATACAAGAGGCATAAGGTTTGCCAAACCTGGAGTCTAAAGGTGTCAACAATATCTACAACTTTGACGGCCTGGTCATCAACACCCTCTTCATCACCACCTTCAGCAGAAGGGTTTGCCCCAATGTCTACATCAACTGCTCCTTTAACAACCCACTGCATATCAGAAAGAATAAAAATATATAGATTTAACTTTCACAAGTATCCAAAATATGACAAGAAAGAACAGAAACAAAATAATACAAAACAAAAAAGTTTGCTAACTTTGTTGAAATTGAAGGTATCACATAAGCAATCACTATTAGCTTTGGACAATCACAGAAAAAAATGCTAGAAAGCATCCGCAACACGCAACCAGAAATGGTAAAGGGATTTTCCTCGGTATATTATATTTGACTATGCAAGAAAATTATTAACTTCTCAAAAGAACGTAAAAAACGTGACAACAAAATTGCATCCATAACATAGAACAAAACTTTAGAAGCGTTGAAATTAAAATAGTACGTTTGTCATGTAAACAATACAATTACTAGCTTCCGAAAAGCACATAATACATGTTAAAAAATCCCATCCACAACATGAATCCCAACACGTATGAAGTATTGAACTTAGAAAGTTTTGTTTAACACATAAGAAGATTATTAGCTTATGAAAAGCACATAAGGAATGTGAAAAAATTGCATCCGCAACAATCAATCAACTATGTCTTTGCTTGAAATAATAATACGTTTGGTATATAAACAAGAAAAATCTGCATAACAAAACCGCATCTGCAACATAAAATCTGCATAAAAGCACAACATTCGACTAACCTTTCCCTCAACTTCCCACAACATCCCATTCTCAATTTCGTTGTAGCGGAAGGAGTCAGAGAGAAGCTCATCACCTACAGAAGACAGTTAACAAGATTAATCCATGCATACAACTATTATACACTCAAAAAAAGGTATGAAAAAACCAAATTAAATTAATAATAAAATAATAAGAATCACGCAAACATACAAACCTGCAAATCACAATCACTGACAAACAGGACTTACCCAAACGTTCGAATCAGAATTTTATACACAAACTTTAAGGGTAATAAGAATAAAAATAAAAAATCAAACTTTCCCGAATTACACACATGACGCTATCAATCAATTCAAATCGAAAAAATCATCCAGATCCAGTCATCCCAAAAAAGTTCAATACGTTACCATCAAAATCAAATCCAGAGATCTAAACACAGAAGCAAAATCAAATCTAAAGATTAAAGCATGTTTAACTTACCTGTGAGGAGGTCCTGGTAAACCAACATGTTTGCAGAATTTCTCTCGGATCGCTCCGACGATTAGAGGGTTTTGTGCAATGAAGGCTTGAACGGAGCGACGCGAGACAGAAGAGGGACTGAAGTTGGTTACGCAGCTGCTATATATAGTCCAGGGTTTCTAGATTCCTGCTTTTACAATTACCAAAACACCCTTCTCTTCATGCGCTTTATCTTTTCCATATTTTTGAGTTGGGCTTATAATATGGCCCACATAAAAACAGGCCCAATATTGAAAACACTTCTTTTGAGCGGGAATAGATTTTGAACAGATCTTGCAGTGACGGAGGAAGACGCAGCACGATGGAAATGGAGGAAACTGTGGCTCGAGTAATCTCTGAGATAGAGGAATTCCGCGGAAACCATGAACAACCACCGCTCTCAGAACAAAGCCTAAGGGATCTTCAAATTCTCCTCAACAATTCTCTATCGGAGAGCCTCTACGATGAGCTTCCATCGAAGAATCTCGCTCCCTCTGCTCTCATTGCTCCAATTGCTTCCGCAATGGATTCTTCCCCTTCCCACCACTCTCTCCTCGCTTCCGATGTCTTCCTCTCGCTCCTCCTCGCCCCAAACGCCCCCGTTTTCACCCTCTTCACTCCCATATCCTTCCTCTCCTTCCTCCGCTCCCTCCGCCGCTCCTGCAAAGCTCACTCCAACCCAGGCCCGGCTCAAGACACCTCGCAAAACCGCAAGAGAAAGCGTGCCGGACGGACCCGTGCAAAAAATCCTCAAAACGACAACGATTCGGCGGAAATCAGTTCTCAACACGACCCCATGTTGCTCCTCCGCGTGCTGGAGAAGCTAGTCCGGGTAATGGACTTTATCCACCTGGACCGTTTTCCGGAAACTCTCCGGTCGCTTGTCCAAACTGTCGCCGAAATCCCCGTCACCGCGCTCGACGCGTGCGGGAACGCGGCGCAGTATAGCAAGTTGCTCAACCTGTGTTCTCGCGTGCTGAGGGAGGTTCTCAAACCTGAGCATGGCGAACCTTCCAACTCTGCCGCCGAGGTATTGAAGTCGCTCTGTCCGCTTGTTCTCATGGCGAAGTCACAGGCTCGGAGCTTTGCTATTGAATTTGTAACAAGTCTTGGTGACTGTTGCGATGGGGTTAAGAAGGCGCTGGTTAATTTTCCGAGGTATTTGGTGAAGAAGGCGCCAGAGAGGGCCGAGCCTAGAGCCTTGGCTGTGGACTCCATCATGGAGGTTGTTAGGGCGGTGGAAGTTGAGGATCAGATTGCGTTTGTGAAGTACGTGGTGCAGATGACTCAAGGCAAGGCGAATCTTCGGCTTTTGGCGGTTGATCTTATACTGAATTTGATGACTTCTTTGAAGGATCCGTTAGGTGTGGGGAGTGAAGGCAGTGAGGCGTGGGGAATGTGGTGCTTGGAGGCGTTGATGAAGAGGTGTTCTGATGTGAGTGGCGCGATCCGGGCGCGGGCTTTGTCGAGCTTGGCGCAGCTTGTGGGTTTGTTGTCCCGTGGTGAAAGGACTAGTGTGGTTTTGAAGGAGTTTTTGGGGTTTGGAAATGTTGGTGATGGTAATGTTGAGGGTACAATGAATGATATGCTGAGGAGAAGGTGTATGGATGATAAGGCAGCTGTGAGGAAAGCTGCATTGCTTTTGGTTACTAACCTGACTTCTCTTCTTGGAGGTGCAATTGATGAAGTGGTTCTCAAGACAATGGGCATGGCTTGTTCGGACCCACTTATCAGCATGCGGAAAGCCGCCATTACAGCTCTTTCACAGGTAGTTTATTTACTTTTCGTAAGCTATGGCATGATTTTTTTTTTTTTTGTGCATGATGATCTATTTGACAGACACGAGTGTTTAAGAAATGAGGTATATGCTTCATTTTACTTGAGTAGTTACGGAAGAATCTTGTCATGAGAACTGTAGGTTTTGGTTGGTGCTGTTAGGATCCAGTTTTCCTTGAATGTATTTGAATAGAAAGACTACAATGCATGAATTTTCAACTCGTCATTTTCCCTCCAGTTGGACAGCTTTTATGTTTTATTCTCTACCAACTGTTGTTAGGTAGCATAGATAAAATTGAATTACATTGTTGCTTATAAAGATGAGTTGTTTTTAGGGAAACAATGCTCTATCCATGGAGAACGCGTATCAGTCTGTTGTGATAAGTTTGTTCCACATGGCTGAATGAATACTCGGACTATATTTTTTTTTCCGAATGAAATACTTATTTCAAATTCTTAAGTATGACTTGGATGGTTCCTTAGCTTGCCCAGTGTTTTTATCGAATTCTGCTTGACATGGTTTTGGAGAATTTTATGTTTGAAAAATTATTTATATAATCTTAGTAAATGTCATTGGTTGTGTATCTCACTGGTCGTCCCCCAATATGTTTTTCTTGGTTCCTTTTTTCTAATATGTAAAAACTGAAAATTAATTTATGAAATTTATTTAAAAAATGTAGGCTTTCAGAACGTTCTCTTCTGAAACAGTAATAACCGAGTGGCTACATTCAGTTCCCCGCATGATAACAGACAATGAATCAAGCATCCAAGACGAATGTGAGAACGTTTTTCAAGAACTTGTTCTGGACCGGATATCTAGAGCTGCATCTGCTTCTTCCTCATATAGTGTATCTTCTGATAGAAAGATGAAAGGAAAATTTATAGACAATGAGATGGAGATGCTTTTTCCCGACGGAATTCTGTATCTCCTGAGAGAGGTTTGCAACGGGGAGGTGAGCCCTTGGGTAAAGAAAATTTGCACAAATCTTGGCAAAAAGAAACGGATGAATCAGAAAATTGTTATTGCACTGCAAAATATAATCAGGCAATCGGAATCTATCTGGCTGAGTCATTCCTTGCCTATTGAAAAGTGGACTGCCCCGCCAGGTGCTTGGTTTCTATTGTCAGAGGTGTCGGCATTCCTTTTAAAAGCAGTAGACTGGGGTTTTCTTCATCATCATTGGCAGCTTCTTGATAAACATGAAGTGGAAGGTGAGTTCAAAAGCCCAATTGCACAAAAAAATTCATCTGAAGAAGAAAGCACAGAATGCAATACTGTTGCCTGGGCTAGTGACCGAGTTTTCCTCTTACAAACAATTTCTAATGTTTCTGTGGAGCTGCCCCCTGAACCCGCAGCTGATTTAGCTCATAACTTGCTCAAACGAGTTGTAGCATTCAACATGCATTCAACAGAGGTAATCATTGCATGGTATTAATGACTGAATTCGATATTGGCTTCTAAAAATTGCTTCTTGTATCATTTTAAAACGACTATCTGGATGTTAAGCAAGTCATTTTCATCCACCAGATTTAAAAGTTCTTAACGAATTCCCTGGGACGTTTCTTTTCCTTATTATCATGTTTTGCTTCATATATTGTAATTTCTCAACACTTATAATATTTTGGTATCAAAATCTGTCTATGATGGTAATTTCTTGTGGACTAGACTGGACTGACGGTTGCCTTAAAACCAACACTTCTGCATGGTCTTAGCTGTGTAAATATCATTCTCCGAGTTCTGTGTTAATGTCCTATCTCTGTTCTAGTTACACTCCTACCCCGACAATGAAAAAAACTGAAAACTCTTTAAACAGCATTTTCATTGAACAAAGAAATATTAGTCCCATGATTATCTTAGTTTCTTGAGCAATTAGCCAAGCTATCTTACTTGTATATGGAACAGAGCTGGCATAATAGATTTATTAATAGTAAAGGGAACTACTATTTTCATTGAAAAAATTAGCTGGTAACCGAGTTAATAAATCTGGACAAGTTAAACTCAGTGGTGCGGAGGCAGAACAGAATGATAATTGTTCAGGTTGACGCTATGTAAATCATATAGTTAAAACGTATACCATATTAAATTGTTACTTTTGCTTGATAGGTTGACGCTCATTTAAAAGCACTAAAAACATTATGCAAGCGGAAAGCTTCAAATCTCGAAGAAGCAGAGGCATTAATCTTGAAATGGATCGACCAAGTTCTCACCAGGGCTTCTGGAATAATAGAAAAATTCATTTCAGATAATTCAGAAAAAAATGCGGAAGGAAGCTTCTTCACTCCTCCCAGAAGTAGGACTGGGAAAGGCAGGAAATCAGTAGCAATTTCCAAGGCATTGTCTAAAGCAGTTACAGCGATTTATACAGTTGGGTCTCTGGCTATTGTTTGCCCATCTGCTGATATGAGCAATGTAGTTCCCCTATTACATACCATCATTACTTCTGGGAGGTCTGGTCCTAAATTAAATAGCCTACCTGGCCCTTCAACTTCTTTACAACATGAAGCTCCTTCTTTTTATATTCAAGGGTGGCTTGCCATGGGCAAGCTTTGCCTCGCTGATGGGAAGCTAGCCAAGAATTACATTCCTCTGTTTGTACAGGTAGTTCCTGTCGCATTGATGTTTATGTTATGCCTCATTGACTATTATATTTTTTCTCACTTATCAATATATACTCTGTTACAAAATACATATATGTAGGAGCTTGAAAAGAGCGAATCTGCAGCACTTCGAAACAACATTGTGGTCATGATGGCAGATTTTTGTGTCCGGTACACCGCACTTGTTGATTGGTTAGCCTCTTTTTACTGCCTTTAAGTGACTTTGAATTTGAAAGGGGGTAGTATTGTAATGGAATAGTGTAGGTTTCTTTTGTTCATTATGGTAGTAAACACGTAGCACACTGTACAATACGCAAAGCAGTAATTTTTGTATTGAGTCGGGGGAGAGGTCCAATATTTAAAGAAGTATTTAAATTTTATTATATACATACATACATGTAGTTGGTAAATATTCTTCTTGTTATACTAATTTGTTTTCATGGAAGTTATCAGTTACATAACAAAGATCACAAGGTGCCTCTTAGATCCTTGTGAACTCGTGAGAAGGCAAACATTCATATTGCTATCCAGATTATTGCAGGTATTTTTTACGAGTCAACTAATTTTAATTTACGGCTTGTTTTCCTTTATCTCTTCTAAACGGGAAGGGGAATAATTATATTATTTATTTGCTAAACATATTTTCTCTTTTATCTAGAGGGACTATGTGAAATGGAGAGGAGTGCTATTTCTTCGGTTCCTTTTGTCACTTGTTGACGAATCAGAAAAGATAAGACAGCTAGCGGATTTTCTTTTTGGAAATATTTTGAAAGGTGTGAAGCTTTATCTTGATAGTTACATTTGCAGTGATATTATTTGATGTAAAATCTTTGTCATTGGGCTTTAACTGTTTTGTTTCTTTCAACAGTCAAGTCTCCACTTTTAGCATACAATAGTTTTGTTGAGGCTGTCTTTGTACTGAACGATTGTCATGCCCATAATGGACATCGTGAGTCCCAAGGGTCGCGAAAGGAAAGTCAAAGTTTCTCCATCAGGTAATGGAACCCCAGATTAGCAATTGGCAAGACAGCTATTTGTTTCAGATTATATATTCATATCAAATCTGTATTGTTTCTTTTACAGGGGTACTGATGTAGAGTCAAGGTCCAAAAGGATGCATATTTATGTCTCTTTACTAAAACAAATGGCTCCGGAGCATCTTCTAGCAACCTTTGCCAAGTTATGTGCAGAAATTCTAGCTGCAGCTTCTGATGGTATGCTCAATATAGAAGATGCAACTGCACAGTCTGTTCTACAGGTATTAATATGTACCACCTATGGTCACCAGGTTGTCATTAATGCTAAGCATATGTGTGTGTGTAAGGTCTTGGTAATGCGAATATATTGGAATAGGAAAGAAGCCTACAGTGCCTTTACTATTGTCTTATTTCATATGTAATTTATGCTCTAATCCTAAAATTAATTGTGGGATCAGGATGCTTTTGAAATTCTTGGCTGTAAAGAGATACGCATTCCATCTACTAGGGCATCAACAGAGTCAGCAGATATAGAGGAAGAAGGAGACAATGGATCTGCAGCTAGAGGAAAGGCCGTAACACAGGCAGTGAAGAAGAGCCTTATCCAAAATACAGTCCCCATCTTCATAGAATTAAAACGTCTATTGGAAACCAAGAACAGCCCCCTCATAGGTTCTCTCATGGAGTGCCTCCGCATTATTCTGAAGGACTACAAGAATGAGATTGACGACATATTGGTTGCTGATAAGCAGCTGCAGAAAGAGCTTATTTATGATATTCAAAAATATGAAGCTGCAAAAGCTAAAGCTACAGTTGCTGAAGCTGTGGTTGGAACCAAGTCAAAATCAGGTTCAAATCAATCACCTGATGTTTCTAAGAACCAGACCAAGGCACAAGAACAAGCAGTTGGACAAGGTATGTCAAGTGACGAGCTTCCAAGTGATTCGAAAGTGGCTTCAGCAATGGCAGATGCTGCAGCTGCAGCAACTGCTCGTTCTGTGCTCAGGGAAATAAACAAGGGAACGGGTACACCACCTCTTCGTTCTTGTAGTGTTCCTAAAGTCAAGTCTTGTACTGGTATGTTCAATTCCAGAGATGTGAATCGCATGGATGCCATAAAATCTGTAAGGAAAAAACAGTCTTTCGATTCTGATGAAGAAAACTAACAAACTTTTATTCTAGATTTTAGCATCCCAAAATCGCAGTTATATGCGACATTATGTTAATGTAAATATGATGAGAACTTTATAAGAACTGTTCTGATAAAACCTGAAGAATCTGTTGAATGTGTGTTCAGACCACAAAAGAAATTCTTTAATTACTATAAAGTAATAAAAGTTAAGAATACAAAATAATAACCAATAAAGTGTATGTATGATACTTGATTGCAAGTGTATATATTGCTTTATTGTGAATTTCAGAAAATAATTTAACAGATCAGCACAGTTTCATAAACCAAAAGGCTGATCAGCAGAAGAAAACATTACAAAAAAACGTCTTTCATTTAAGTTTTTTGTCCGTGTGCTCTTTAAGATGCCAATCCTTTCCCTCTTCAATGCAAGCGACAACATGATTCATAAAATTAACTGAGGATGGTTCCTTGTACGCACAACATGTACAAATATGCCTTCATGAAATAACATTTAAACATGATGACACGTACAAAATCATTATGAGACACTGTTGCAAAACAACCAAACCAATCATAGAACACCCAACACTGACAATCAAAGCAACATAAACTTGTCATGTGGCCCTTAACTCCACACCCACAAAAGCAACTAGATTTAATCATTTTTTTCTTGTCCTGTAGATGGCCCCACGTTTCACCTTCCTTAGCCTATTAGGTGACATAACATTGGTAAGTGACCTTCCGATTCTAGGTGAAACCACAAAAAATATGTGTATTTGTTCACAAATATAATAGTACTTTTTCTCTTGAGAAATATTTTAATAATTTCCTCCTCAGAAGTATTTCAATTAATATATTATCTATCAGTAATCTGTTGATAAAGTTAATTGACATTGAATATTTTAATAACATAGGTTGTTATTAACTAAATATAATAATCGATGAAGTTAGAAGTAAAATTGGAGCCACAAATCTTTCGTTTGTTTAAGTTGGACTCAGCAAATTGACACTAATAATATTTGTTCATATAACCACCCATATCTTAGATTGGTCTCATTTTTAACATACTTATGGAAGTATTTTTTAACGATGATTGCCGAAATGAAACGTCTAATAAGATATAAGTCTAACTTATCTATAAGGGATATATTTACTTGATTATTGTTAAAAAGACGTTTTATACAAAGACTCATTTGAGTCAGTCACTAAGACTAACCATCAGTTATGATACTATTAAAGGATTTTTTGAGGAATGATCAACACTGAAGATGACAAAAATATTTGTGTCCACATGTATTCACGGATAAGATTCATGACGGATAGTTACTACTCGTAGATACTCATATTACCTATGGGTGACGGGTAGCGGATATTTTAATATTCGTTTATAAACAGGTCGGGTGCAATATTATCCGTACCTGCAAGTATATGTTACCTGCAAGAAAATTAAAATATAATTTATATTTTATTTTATATAGTTTTGTAATTTTATTTCATAAATTTATAAAATATTTTTTTTAAATGGGTATTTGATGGATAACAGAACGGGTAACATGTGAATTTTTTTATTGCAGGTAGGCATTGTCCATGTCCAACCGAACATATCGTCATCCCTAATCAATACCAATAAAATATGAGCTTAATTCACACATAAGGGATTGACACCATTTTCAACTCAAAACTATAAATCAATAAATTTATGGGTTTTCATCTTATATGATGTTCAACTTTTTTATTTTTACTCAATATGATATTTAGACTTAGTTAAATATCCCAACACTTGTGAAATATCATTTATTGTCTCCCAAAATGTTTAAGAGTAAAATATATATTAAACTATATAATAATAGAAAACAATGTCAATTTTCTTGATTAATAATGTATCTACCCTACTCATTATTATAATTAGCTATGTATGTTAACATGTCTAAAACCCGATAGTTAGGGATGTAAGTATGAAATCCAAAAGATATTTTAACCACATGAAATAAGAAAAAGATAATATTTACTTGATATATGATAAAAACATAACTCATTGATAATATTTATATGTCAATACACACTTTATATCCGTAGGTCTAAAAATGTTATAAGTACATGTCAGTATAAGAAGTACAATCTATCTCATTATTTACTTAAAATTTTACTAACTTGATCGATAAAAAATTCTTATCAAAATTGGATCATATGTTAATAATTCGGTCAGTCTACTTCAGAGACTGGTCAACAAAATTCAATAAAAGCAAATAATACCTTATATTAACATGATTTGTTCTTCTATTTTTTACTCTTTTCAATATCTACTTATCCCACTTACTACATAATACATTTCAATATATTGATTATAATTAATACGACCATAGATTATTAGACAAACTGCTCTAAAAAGTTCACATATCAAACTTAGCTAAGTTAGATACAACAAGCAAACTTAATTATAGTCAATTATTTGTACATAAAATAAAATTAACTACCCGTATCAATCAATTATAATATATTAATCACATAGCAAATCAAGTTATCCAAATCAAGCTTCTCAATAACTACTTCAATCAAATTATTAATCATTGTCAAAACACTTTCAATATTTAAATACAATTTCTCTTACACAATTTTACACATTCATGATAAAATTAACAATAATTACTCGTGCAATTAACACGCATTAGAGGAAGATTTAAAAAAAAAAAATTAAAATGCTTCTGCAGCGAGACATTATAAATGATTTGACTCATCAGTTTGAAACGAAAAGTTCTTCCACAAAAAAGTTTTGGTATAACATTGATTCTCCTTTCAGTTCCCATTCGTGTTTATTATTGCTCAGTAAACAACACCTTCTCCCTCTTCCATTCCATCCCCAGAAAATTTATAAATCTTATAAATCACTGCAACGTTTAATTTCTCTCGATCTTAATTTGTTGTAATTAGGTTTTGCTCAATCAATTTCATTCAGCATGTGCCACTGCTCCACTCAAATTCCGAGTTAGTTAGGGAAGTAGCTGTTTCTGCCATGGAAGGTAACAAGGACGAAGCATTGCGCTGCGTTCGGATCGCAGAGGAAGCAATCGCGTCGGGGAACAAAGACCGCGCCGTCAAATTCCTCAGAATCGCTCAGCGACTAAACCGCGATTTGCCGATTCAATCATTGCTCCAAAAGTGCGAGGGCCTCGATTCTCAGTCATCCACCGCTGCCGCTCATGGCGCGCAGGCCAGCGGTACTTCTTCGCGGCGCGAACCTTTGAACGGGGAGAGGAGTCACGTGAGTTACACTGAGGAGAACGTTCGGCTGATTAGGGAAATCAAAGGAAAGAGCGACTACTACGCGATTCTTGGATTGGAGAGGAGTTGCTCCGTCGAAGAGATTCGGAAAGCGTATAGGAAGCTCTCGCTGAAGGTTCATCCCGATAAGAACAAAGCGCCGGGCTCAGAAGACGCGTTCAAGAAGGTCTCGAAGGCTTTCAAGTGTTTGAGCGATGACGGTTCTAGAAGAATGTATGACCAGACGGGAACCGTCGATGATTTCGACCAGGGCGAGGTGAATCATTTCCGGCGGAGGAGGAGAAGGACGACGACGGCAACCACGACGCGCGATTTCTTCGAAGACGAGTTCGATCCTGACGAGATATTTAGGGCTTTCTTCGGACACTCCGATGTGTTCGGGAGGAACCATGTTTTCAGGCCCCGCGGCATGGGGAATCCCCATAGGACTGAGGTTAATGATGGATCCGGAGGGAGGCATCACAATGTTATGCTTGTGATTCAGCTTTTGCCGCTTTTGATTATTGTTCTGCTCGCGTACTTACCGTTTTCTGAGCCTGAGTATTCCTTGCACAAGCATTATAACTACCAGATTCCGAAAACGACTGAGCTGCACGGTGTGCAGTTCTTCGTGAAATCGCAGGAGTTTGAAGCGAATTATCCGGTGGGGAGTGATGCTCGTGTGGCGGTTGAGGAAAGTGTGTTAAAGGATTACCGGAGTATGCTTCGGAGATACTGTCAGGTGGAGATGCAGAGGCGGAGTTGGAATAGGAATCTGCCTACTCCTCACTGTGATAAGCTGCAGAACTTTGCAGTCATGGCATGAAGGTAACTTTTTGTCTATTCACTTTGTTTCGGTCAAGGAATTGATCGGATTGGGTTCGTTTTTTCATGGATTGGAATGTGTTTATTTATCACTGTTTTTTGTCGGATTATGATTGTTTTGAACTTAAAAGCGGTTTGGATAAATTCATTGGAACTGCGAGAGAAGTTTTCTGAGGATGAGATAGGAGGAAGTAACTTTTGCTTGCTGTCCAGGGTTCCTAGCTTTGTTTTGCATTGATTTCTAGGGTGTGGTCAGTTGATATGGCTATTTTATTGCTCTGATTTAAAATTCTAATTCTCTCATTAGGTTATTTGCTAGTGAAGTGGCATTCAAATTAAGCTTTAAATACTGGGGTTCGTTTGACAATCTAGATTTGTTAGGGTGCATCTATTAATGAGTTGCTCATGTATGCCTGCAACTATAGTACTGGTTTAGTTTGCTTGCTGAAAAAATTAGTTAACTAGAGTAGTGGCTTCTCGCCCAGCTTGCTTTCTGTTAAAAACTGTTTAGCACTGTTTCAATGCGAAATGAAATGAAATTGAGAGAATAGAAATGGTGAAGAAATATAAAGGAATGAGGAAGTGAAGGGAAAGACATAAGAAATTAATAATAAAAAAAAGACTAGTTCACTTTTTTTAAAAAAGTGTCTAGTAAGAAATGTCTTGTAACCAACAGAAACAAGGTATATTTGGGCATGCTGAACAGCAACAAGAAATCCATGTACACAGTTTTACGACCTAGGGGAGGACTATATCTTCCACAAATTAAGCAGTGCCGCAATGCATAGTTGCATACACGGGAAGAAAACATGAAATTCCTGCACGTATTCAACCCAGTTAATCTTTAATTATTCACGAGGACCAAGAGTATTCATGACTGATGAGTATTTCAGAGAAAAAGTTGGGAGCCACAGATGACAGAACCAACAATCCTTCAACAGCAAGATGGGTGAGTCAGAAGCAACAAACACAACATTTTCAATCAGCGCTTGCATGAATTTGTCACAGGTATCAAATTATCACTCAAAACTCAAAAGTTGTCCAAATAAATGAAAGAGGGCACCCAAAGCAACTTAGAACAAACAGTGAATATATCCAAGCCGTTTATGCAAGAACTCAACCTGGGTTATCAATCTAAGTCCAAAATTTTATGTCCAACTTAAAAAAGTTTTTTATTAATAAAGCTGGCACCATAGGAAACAAAAAGTGAACCATCATACAAGAATTCAACATTGGTATGAATCAACATCCATAATTTTTTATATTAAACAACTTTGAACAAAAAAGGCTATTTTTTGATACAAATTCATAGAAAAACAATGCGAAAGAACTAACTTATGATCAACAAACTTTACTTTTGCTCCCCTTTCTCCTTGTAAGTATATCCCCAACCCAATACTGGTTCTATTGCTCCTCTTCCTCTGTTTATTCCTATGATCCCTATTCAGCCTGTCCATTTTACAGATCTTCCTCCAAAGTGAGGTAGAGGGGGGATTCGAATTCTGGTGCCCAAATTGGCAAGATACTTGAGAAGTTTTTGCCTTGGATTCAATTATCAACACTAAAGAAGGGCAGGGAAGGGATAGAGAAGCAACTGTTGATAGATTTCCTCTTGTTTCATAACTTGTTTGAGGGGAAAGCAATTAGGTGAGTTTTTCTTTATCGGCAAAGAGAAAGATATTGATAATTGAGGTATAATGGGTAGTCAACCCATATACAATTCAGATGTAGTTATAGAGTTCTGATACAATGCATAGGGTTAAAAGACCAGTCAGGAAAAGAGAAAGAAACCCCCCCTCAGATTGGACATAACTAGGACCATGAACTGAAAATAACAAATTTAACAACTAAACTCTCTTATTTGGTATATCCACTCTAAACACTTTTATCCAAAACATACTATTGAACATTTTATTTTCTCTTTTCTCCATGGCTGTGTTCAGTTGTCAATTATCATTCCAATTCTAATTTGTCACCGTCATGCTCTTCTTTTTATAATTATACTGTTTATAGTTCCTTGACAAGCCACGCCAGATGCAAATTCTCATCCCTGCCCCCTCTCAACAAAAGTAATAAGAACGAATTAAAATATTCATATCATATTATATATTTAAAGAAGGGTCTTTAATACATCTTTCAAAATGGCTGTATTTCCTTTAGCACCCTTTGATGTACTTTTTCTCAGTTCTTTTATGTTGTATCCTTTCCTTGCAGCGTCAGTTGCTGCAACACCAACTTTTTCATGGCTTAAGGAAGTATTGTATCACTTGCTGAGTTTCTGTGCACATTTTTTTTTCAGGATATCTAATATATCCGTGGGAGTGACTCTTATTATAGGCTGTATCCTAACTGAGTAGCTTCCAGTCTGTTGCTGTACACTTTTTCCTGTGAGAAGTCTCTGATGAATGTGCTGAAACATGTGTTTGTATTGTTTGAGGGATATATAGATGTGATTATCTATTATGCTATACGCGATTGTTAATGACGCATAACATGTCAGCAAATAATTACACCAGTCAAAGTCATAAAAGTATCATCAGTGTTGGACATTTATTTATATACAAGCCCAAGCCCAAGATCCGAGTTTTCTTAGTTACTTGGGGGTAAGAGGTTATTTTAGTTGTAGGCGTATATGTGATGAAGGAAAACAACCTATTGCTTCATTAAGGTGAATCACTATTTCGTCAATTAAAGAAGTGTTGCAGTCATCTTATTGAATTTGATTTTGACCAGGTTTGTGAATTTTCCTTTTCTATCTGGTAAGAGTATTAATTTTGTGTGATTGGTTATGAAATGTTGGACTCTGGTAACGCCATTCCACTGTAAAAAAGTTGGCAAAATAATAATTTAATGCCTCTTGCTTACTCATACAGTTTCAATTTAGTTCACTTCCCAATATATGAAACTTTCAAGTGATTAGGATGTGAAAAATAGGATGCCTTTTCGTTATTTTACCCCACCCCTTTATGGATTTGAATCATCCAACGTAGTTGGACTTCAAATCTTCAAACACATTTTCACGTTTACTTCTTCTAGTTCCATGGCTCATTAATTGGTATTCTATTATCTAACACTTTCAAGTATTGACATATTCTGTTACCTACTGTATGAAGAAGATTCTTTTTGCCCCCTTGTTGACGCTTTTGCATAACACCCACTGCACAGAACTGCCCCATAAAAATGTGGAAAATTGATTTAGTATAAATGATCTGTAAACCCTTCTTTACTTTATTTGAAGACATTTGGTCAACGTTGTATTATAAACTGTTTTGTTAGCTAAAAAAAGTTATGTTTTTTTGGCATCTAATAAGAGTGCTCTGTTTCATTCTGTAAATAAAGAAGGGAGGGGTCGACATGAAAGCTGAAATATAGTATAGGGAAGAGCAGAAAGCAAAGAAAAGCATGATAAAAAGCATGTGAAGTGAAGAGTAAAAAAGTTAGAGAAAGGCATCACCGACACGAGATCTCAGGTTCACCACCATTCTCTCTCTGCAACTTTTTTCATTTCCATATTCAAATCCAGACACACCCACCTTTGTTTGCCCCCTCTTCAAACATATCTCTACTTCACTTCACTTTTCTTCCAACATATCTGTAAAAAATAATTACTACTATCTTTAATTTTTTAAATTAGATGAGAATATAAAAGAACAATACAAATGACAGATAAAAAAAGAAGCCAAATTAATCTCTGTGCTACTGTAACGGCAATAAATAAAATATATTTGATGCATGGTAGGCCTAACTTTTCCAAATTTTCATTTATTTTAAAATAAAAATGCTGAGAACTAAAACATGATATATCAGTACTACTACATTTCGATAAATATATTTATTAATAAGTCTTTATTACGTAAGCAATAGTGTATACACTGCTTTTCTAGGTGAAAAGGAAAAATAAAATTGAACATTTTATATAGGTTTTGAGTTATCAAAAAAACTTGTTAAAATGCACTATACAAAATCTCTGGGCATATTAAAAAAAAGTCATTAACTCTTCCAAATACTTGCCTATAAGTTTATATCATCATCATAAAATAAACACGATTAAATTTTTCCTTGAGTAATCTGATTAATTTACAATTGAAGTTTTTTTAAACACCCTAAATCACGTTCCCTGCTTAATTAAGTTCTTTATAATTTCGTGAATTTGAATTAGTTAAATACGAATATTTTAAGAAGAATGTTAACTTTTTATCAAATAGAATTTGTACTTGGAATGTACCTTCTCAATTTTTTCTTAAACTATTTATATTGAAATTCATTGCCACTGGCCACCCTTCCGCAACTTTCCTTCCTGAACCTCAAAAAGTTGATAATTTCCGAAACCAATGAAGCGTTCAAACATAAAATCAAACCCAAACAATTCCTAGCATTCTTCTACATTTAACTTTACTCTTCAAATAAAGAAAGAATACAATGTATTATTAATATAATAATAATAATAATAATAATAATAATAATAATAATAATAATAATGCAAATTCATTTTTCGTTTTCAATGAAGCTTCAAATAAATGTTTTTCGCATTACGATATTTTGAATGGGATGTTTTTGTCATTTCTTTTTATTTTATACATTATTCTCCATATTTTACATGTTTTCGCCAAATTTCGAAAAACAAAAAATGTTAGATATAATAGAGGATCTAATTTCATCGAAATAACAAGCTGACTTATTAAAATTTGGGATAAACACGTTTGTAATTTGTGTAAGAATATATATTTAGATATTATTAATGGTGCTTGTGTGGAATGGAATGAAGTTTTGTTTACATTTGCATGTGCTAAAAGGACGAAAAGAGAGAGAAGAATGTGAAAAAATTAATTAGGTGGACAAAATAGATGGGACTAAGAGGAAGACACATTGAATGCTGTGTTGTGACATTAATGGCCTCAAAGTGAGTGTTGGGTCAACACTTTCATCTTCATTAATTAACTTTAAATAAATATGGTCCCTACAAATTCATCCATTTTTTCAAGTTTTAGTTTTATATTTCAAATTATTCGCTTGTTACAATTTTAAATTAAACTAACGCAAAATTATTTTTTCTTCAAATTATACTATAAATTTGTTATTTTTCACGTTAAAACATATATCATAATAAATCTAACAAACAATAATTTTTAAAAAATTAGTTAGATGATTTTAATATCAGTTTAAAAAATGAATTTTAGATTAAATTTAAATTTATAAAATTGATTCATAAAATAAAATTTATATTCATTTATTCAGAGTAAGTTCATCCTGTCTTCTTTTGATATAAATCTTCTTCATTATTTTAGTATGGATTAATTTTTATATATTTGAATAAAATATCTTATTATCCATGTTTATTTAATTGTTATTTTAAGATAATATATTGATTAAAATATGTAATTAACATTTTTGCTTATTTTTAACTTCTTAATGACATTACGATTTCCATCTTATTTGTGACAAATAATGAGAAAGTTAAAAAATAATAATTAATGTAATCTTAATTATAGATAAATAGAAAAAAAATCTTCTATTATTTAAACTAGCTTCTAACTTATAACTGAATTAATTGTCTTCTATGTTATATTTTATATTTAATTAAAATATTTAATTATTTTTAATTTAAAATTATTTATTATTATTTATTCCAATTTCATAAACTGAAGAATTATAGTTATAGTTTTAATACTTTTTTTCACTTTTGTATGTATTTTAAATTAAAGAAAATATAAAATATTATGAATTAAAGTAGCAGATATATTTTATTTGTGATGCGATATGGAAATTACACATAATAAAAACTGTAAATAATAATTTCAAGGTAACATTAATTTAAATCAATAATTAAAACAATCTTAAAAAAATAGTTTTATTTAATACTCCTTAAATCTAATCATCAAAATAAAATAACTGGTTAATATATATATATATATATATATATATATATATATATATATATATATATTAAAAAAAAATAAAAATATTATAAAATATATCATTTATTATTATTATATATTAATTAGCTAGTTTATATCTAATTTTTAATCATATTTAATCTAATTAACTAGACATTTACTGAAGTTATTTGTGATGTACTTATAATTAAACATCCGAAAATGATTTTTTGAGTTCATCGTTCTATTTGATACATAATACAAGAGGAGAGGTGTATATATAGAGAGAGATATTATCTTTTTAGTTGGTAGGCCTTTAAATTTTCACCAAATCAATTTTTTTTCTAATTTTATACATGGAATAAAAAATATAAAATAATATCGTGTTAAATTAAAAAGTTGAATATTAGTTGACTAAAATTGATTAAATAAATATTTTTATTGAGAATAATTGATAAATGTTTCAATTATGAAAGATGTTTAGATAGAAGTTATTTCAAAAATATTTTGATCCAGACCGAAAGAAATAGGTCGAAGTTATCTTAACCCTGGTTTTAATAAATATGCATAATTAAAACTTAGATTAAGAAAAAAAAAATCTTAATAAAGACTTGGATAATTGAAAATGTGATGGTTGAGACTTGGTGAAAAATAATTAAGCCAACAATAACTAAGAAAAAATTTGCCCAATTGAGATCATTTAAAGAGTTCCTAAAGGAGTTTGAATCGAGTGATTTGAACAATTCAAGATCTTTCATCTACTTCCCGTCAAGTTTTCAATAAGAACAATTACTTTAACTCTTAAATTAAAAATACTCAAAATTAAGTTATTAAAATTTGATTTATTCAAGTTTTTAAGTTAAAAAAAAATTATTTCAAACCTAGTTAAGTACATATAATTTAAGTTTAGTAAAATTATTTTTGTTGAAGTAGAGTTTGAATTATTTTAGTTAAAATCAAGTTAAACTTGATAGGAATAAGACCAAATGACATATATATATATATATATATATATATATATATATATATATATATATCATATAAGGTATTTGACACCACTTTAACTCCAAAGAATCGTGTTATGGGTCTTTATTCTTATATAGTGTTTATTTGACACATACATACACACATACATACACACATACATACATCCATACACACATACAAACATACACATACATACATATGAAATTGGTCTTACACATATAAGACATTTGACACCACTTTAACCTCAAAACCTTCAGACAATGATGTTATGGATATTTATTTTTATATAATGTTTAACTTTGTCTATTTTATCTAATGTGAGACTTTTTTGACTCATACTTAGACTATTCCCAACAATATCATTAATTAAGTGAGATTACATTAAAACCTTATAATAAAAAATGAACTCTAACAATATCTCTAAGTTGGAATTTCTCAAAATCAAATTGTTATTTTGACAAGGGTGTAGTTTGACTATTAGAGTGGTACCACAATATCTTTGGATTTACTCAATAATAGAACCAATAATGAGATCATTGGGAATAGAAAGCAAACTTGTGAATGTATAGCATAACTTATTTAATCATCAATCATTATCCATATCAATGAAAACAACCTACCATACACGTTACAACTTAATACTTCAATTTTAAGCTTTATTTATAATAATACAATGTTCAATTTTTCTTCATAGATGAAAATAATTTAAATTTAACTTTTTTGTTTATTACAGATAACACTATTTATACAGTAAAAAAAATAGAATAGTCTGGATCATAATCGAATCGTGACGTTAAGATTATTATACTTCTAAATCAAGCAAAATTATATTAAAATTCAAAATTATAATTTTTAACCTAATAATAAACGCTCGTAACATTATTATTATATTTCTAATTGACTTATTTAACTTTAGTATTTTATTATTTATTAGAAAGCCATTTCTAACATATTACAATCTAGATTAGTCTTTGTAATATTAGGCAAAAGAATAAAAAATGGCAGGATTATATATATATATATATATATATATATATATTTAAAGTTAAAAGCATTTATTACATTTATACGCATTCTTCCAAAACAATGTTAAACTACACTTAGAAAGAAAGAAAGAAAAAAATACATATCATAATTAATATAATTAATGTTATCATTATTTCAATTCATTATCATTATTAGTGTAACTATTATTAGGATCATTACACCCACTAGCATGAACCTGGTATTATTACACTAACATTTATCACTACAATGGTCATTCTCTACTTCTTTTTCCTATTTCTATTATCTCAACTTTCATAAGAATAATTTTATTATTATTTTTTGTTTGGATTTGGACTAACTTCTCTACACACGCCTTTAAAATACAAAAGAATCTAAACTATAATATTTTAACTTTTTCTAGTTTAAAAGTTACTTCTAATTAACATATTTATGTAATTTTAAAAAGTGAAAAAAATAGCATTAGTGCTTTTTATGATACAAACAGTGGATTTAAGTTGTGAAAAAAATATCTTTTCAAAGATTAAAGAAAATACAAATTAAAGCCTTGACAATTTAAGAAAGGAAAAAGTAAAGACTTGTATTTTTTTTAATAGAAAAAAGTAAAGTAAGACTTATATTATAACCGAATCTCACTAAGTTTTACCTTTGTCACAGTATAGAAAACAGTTAAATGGGAATATATAATTTATTTAAGTTTTGTTTGGATAAATTTATCTATTATAATAATTAAAATGTAAAATTGTTTTCAAAGTTAAAAGTAATTTAAATATGATTTGTCATATATTTAAACTGACAGAAAAAAATTGTATCTTATAAATTTGAAACAGTGACAGATCATGGTATACAGTGTTATTCCAAAATATATATATATATATATATATATATATATATATATATATATATATATATATATATATATATATTTTTTTTTTTTCTTTTTTATTTTTATTTGTTTTTTTATATATATATTTATATTATTAAATATATATAAATAAATGATTTTTTCATCACTTCCCAACTGTCAAGTCCTTTTCGTTACAGATCATGGTATAATGAAAAATGTTCCAAATTATTTGTTTGGAAATTCTTTTCTAATGGTTGTAATTCATTTTTCCACAACCATGATATGAATTTCTCTCTCTTTCTTTGTCTTTATTTTTTATTTTTTTACATTTTTTAGCTAATACAGTTTTTTACTTTGATTTGGTTTTTGAAAAATATAGGATATTTTTTTCACCAAAATAATTAATTTAATCAACAATTAAAATATATAAAAAATATAAAGTAAAATTTAAATTAAATTAAATTAATTTGTAAAATAAAATTTACACCTACTTATTTATTATAATTTGATTTTTATTCCTAATGTGAAATTTTATTTAAAATAACTAAATGAATACCATCTCTATCATATCACATTTGACATTAATATAGACAAAGAAATCTATAATACAAAACATCATGTAAACACATGCTGAAAACTCTTTGTGATGACATCACCTCACAAATAATGGAGAAACATACTATTAGAATGCTACAAAATATTATACTAGTGTAACTTTTAGGAAAAATCACAATGTCAATTCTTTTATATAAAAGTTATTTTTTTTTTCAATAGTTAAATTATAGTCTCATGTCATTATAGTTATCTCTCTCTATATATGATTAACAATAATAATGTAAACTAATGATTTATATGAACAAGACAAAATAAATTTTAGATTAATATAAAATTTTTTAAAAGATATTTATGATATAATATTTGATACAAGTTTCATGTAATTTAATCTCTTTATATATATGTACTACATTTTTTATTATATATCTATATATTTAAACTAAAAAATATTATTTTTAATATAATTCTACCATATTTTCTTATTTATTTTTATTTATTCATTTGTTCCTAGTCAAATATTATTATTTTTATCTATCACAAATTTTTGCACTATACTTACTATCAAATTTGCCATTTTTTATAAGATTTTTAATTGTCAAATAATTTTTTTAGATAATTATTTTCTACAAAATTGTAAATATTCTTTATAAAAACTTTTATGAAAAGTTTTTTATATAAAATATTTTACAAAAAAATATTTGATGTAAATTATTTTTCATAGTAATTAATGTTTCATTCAATTTCTCTATAATCTTATAGAAAGAAGACAACATATTTCTGTGAGGGTGCATATGAACTAATACATTAATTAAGCATGTATTACATAATTATCATGAAAGTGAATAATAAGATAATACAAGGTTGACTCCTAATGTAACTTAGTGTGTTGGTTGTCCCGTGAATGTGCAGAATGTTGCAGTAAGAATGAGAGTGTGAGTGATTACAGAGGAAATGGTCCAGCAGATTCCAAATCATGATGAAACTTGTCCTGTCAGGTCAACATACTCTCTGTGGAGCCACGAGGACACAGTTGTCAAAGAATCAACTTCATGCCAAATTTGCAATTTTTTATAAGATTTTTAATTGTCAAATAATTTTTTTAGATAATTATTTTCTACAAAATTGTAAATATTTTTTATAAAAACTTTTATGAAAAGTTTTTTATATAAAATATTTTACAAAAAAATATTTGATGTAAATTATTTTTCATAGTAATTAATGTTTCATTCAATTTCTCTATAATCTTATAGAAAGAAGACAACATTCAATTCCACCTTAGACACATATTTCACTACAATACTTCCAACTTCTAAATTGACATAACAACTACTAATCTTTTTTGTTTGCAGATGCATTCTGCTATAATGGTAACTTTCTTTTAAATGGACTTTCTTCTCAATTTCACTCTAAACCAATGTCTACTTCTACTCTTGTTTAAAGGGTAACTTCATCTTGATTTGGAACATTGTGGACAAACTCTATTTGAGGAAGCTTTCAGAAGAACTTTTGTTAGATTTGTTTTTGCATGTTGGTATGTTTACTAACATATCAGTAAACTTTCAAAGTAAAAAGTACCTTCCTAATTAGGTACTTTTCTGGTTTGTTTTATCATATGACCCTTAAAGTAAGTGTTTGGTTAAGTTTACTCTATATAAGTGCTTAAGAAGCTGTTAACTCAAACCCCAATTAAGCTTATGACTCTATCCTTGACATGTTGCATTTTTTTTTTGTTTTTTTTTTTCATCATTTCAATGTTCACAGGACCACAGGTAAAACTTAAAAGGTACAGAAATCCAAGCACAGTCTTACAACAGTGCCATCTCAAAGGATTGATCAGTTTGCCAGAAACTAAGAAGATAATAAAAGTTGTGTTGAGAATTCAATTTGAAAATGCATGTTAGAAAAATGTGAGTTGAATATTTTAATTTTCAAGGTCTTTAGCATAAAGTTTGTGCATGTCTGATGATGAAATGAACCAGTAGTGGGAGCAAATAATTAAACCTAAGATGACATGACAACCTAGTTTCCCTACAGTATTCTTAGCGTGTGTACTAAATTTCACCTCTTTCATGTGATGTTGTGTGTCTACTGCAGAAGCACGGCACATAAATGATTGAACACAAGCTGAGAATAGAGAATACACACACCTACACTCATGAACAAGTGTATGTAACCATGTACGAGAATTCAGCATGACAGAAAGTCGGCAATGGAAAAACGTAAAGAGAAAGAAAAGGCTTGGTGATAAGGTACACGTGAAGTGGAGCACTATAATGTTAATTATTTTGGAACTTTTCCCACTGAAGGAAAGACAACGGTCTCTTTTTTGTCTGAAAGCAATAGAAGATTAAAGGGTCCAATGAAATTTGGAATCTTGCTAAAAACAGTCACGGGAGGAACCTGCTACCAGATGCTAAACTTCTACCCAAAATCTAATCACAAACACAACTTGCATTAACTCCTCTCTCATATTCAACACCAAACTTCCTCTTCAATTTCATCTCCCTCACTCATACCATCTCAGGACTACTATCAGAGTTGGTTTCACGTTTCAGATGTGATTTTAGGAAGCTAAAAATCCAAACTTTCGTATTCTAAACGTGATTCTTCACCTCTCAACAGGTTTCCAAACACGCTAGATGAGATGTTGGACCTCAAAAACATATGGGTGCTTGTTTCCATCAACAGGTTCATTCAAGACACCTTGGAAGATGAGAAGACCAGGAATGGTCTGAAATTGAGATGCACCTCCAAGTTAAGGATTCAAAAGCAGGAATTTTTTGAATTCTCTGAGCAGTCAGTGTTGTCCAATCTTTACTGGGGCATTGACAGCATTGAGGCCGCCATTGAAGCTCAAAGGCCAGAAGATAGATCCTTCAGGCTAATGAACTCTGAACAAATGCTTCAGGTGCCAGCAATGCTTGATGAGGAAGAGGTCACAGCCACAATTCCAAACCGTTACTTGGTGTGCTGCTCCTACTTTTACCTCTCAGTGGTGAGGAAGCTACAGGGAGATGAGTGGCAGGCTGCACTGCATTTTCTCCAAGCAGTGTTGGTATCACCAAGGCTTGTTTGGACAGAATTTGCATCACAACTTTGTGAAAGCCTTTTCCCCCAATCGAGCATTCGCATGGTGCAGGGTAACTGCAGCAGTAGAAGTTTGGAATCTGTGTCTTCTGAGGATGAAATGGATGAAGCAATTAGGGAGGTGGCAAGGAGGTACAAGGAGTGTCTGGTGTATTACCAGGTCATGCTTTATGGAGAAACTCCATGGTGGCGCAATTATTGCAGCAAACAATCACCACGTTCTGTGTAAGACTAATCCTTGCTGTTCAACATTAATGCACATTCAAACAATGCTCAATAGGTGGAACCTGGTGTGTTCTGACGTCCAATAGTTCGAGGAAAAAAACTAGGATTTAAAACCTTAAAATTCTTTGTTGTGGCTTAGAAAAGTGACTAGATTTTTAGGCATTTAGCAACATTCAAGTTTGTGTTTGAAGGGGACTTTTAGCCAATGTAATGTTGGTAAAGACTCATGTGAACTGAATCACGAGAACTAGAGTTCCAAAACAGTTCATTTCTATCTCAAACACGTTTCAACCAAAAGAGGCAAAAATTATGCAGTAAAAGTGTAAACCACGTGAAGTTCTAGGACCTGAGAGCTAGACTTTTATGTTTGGATTGATGAAAGGGGATGGAATAGAATGATACTATGTTCAATTGTGTACAATAGGATGGAAAATCTCCTTTTTTTCTCGCTCTCCAACTTGTGGGTGTGGAATGGAACCACTCTTTCTTTCTCTTTTTTCATTCCATTGTAAAAAGGCCCAAACAAAAGATGGGGGTTCTATTCAATCCCATTCTGTTCCATCTCTTTCACTCACAGTAGGTAATTAATACAACAGTTCCATCTAAAAGCATCTTTCTAACAGTAATATTCCAAAGGCAAATGGTTAAGTTTGAAGAGAAACAGTTAGTTTTCCATTTATTTTAATGGTGAAATAGGTTGAAAAATGTCACACATTTAATGAATGTTATAGAATAATTTCAGTCATATTCCATAACTATTTTCTAATAACAAAAGAAAGAATACAGATAAAAGATAAGATACTGTTTGTTGAAGTCCAGACATTATATTTTTGGAATGGTACTGTATCATCTAAAATTAAGTTACTATTACGAACAGGGATGTACCAAATACTAGCTGTGTTTCTTCAACTTCAGTTCAACATGAATCAAGATTGAAAAGTTGCAATATGGTAAGCTTTGTTCTAATTTATTTCTATTATTGGCTATGGCATTGCAAATTCATTTCAATTATATGCAAGAGGAAACATACAATGTTAGATCATAGATGAGTCAACAACTTCTCTTTCTTGTTCCCCTTTTATATCCCCTAAATTCTGTGTGATGAGTATGCAGTATAAAAAGGTTCATCCACTTGATTCTCAAGATGTGATGCATACAATGGAACATGAATCTAGCCAATTCATGGATATTGCTGAATATGAAGGTGACAAGAAGGCCCTTAAACAACTTAAGTCTGTTGAGTATCACGACAAAGAGATTCAAACAATTTCAAGTATCAAAGGTTTCAAAGATATGATGATAGAGGCACACTCTAAGACACCAGTATCAGTGGATGCATTCTATAAGGATTTTAGAGCCAGAAAGAACATGGTTAGTGGTAACTTTTCAGAAGATTTCTTATTGACACGTAACCACTTAAAGTGTGTTTGTTCGTCAAATTTTGACCTTATAAGCCAGACAGAACTTCTTTTAATTCATATCTCTTCATATTCAGGAAAATGTGGATGACAGAAAAATTTATATACAAACCACAATAACTAAAGCAGATGATCTACCACCAGAAATCCACAACTGGTTTGGCCCCTTAACAGTCTTGTTTTTCTCAAACTTCATCTCAAATATAATGTAGCTCTTCACTATTTTTGTTTATAGTTGTCTCATGGAATTTCATGTAATTTGACCTTCCAGGAAGCTACAACAACACTCTGGTTTGCCTCAAGCTCATCAACATCCTATTCAAGAACAGTTGGACAAGAAAAACATAATTAAGCTTGATTCTAGTAGATTCAACAGGTCCATAGAAGATATTACTTTATCTATCTCACAATACAGAGATAAAACTGGAAATACTCCCTTAAATTGTCTTGGAGAGGATGAACTAGATGAGGAAGCATCGAAGCCAAAAAAATTGTTTGATCATGTAACATTTACACCTGTTTGCAAACATAGGCCCAGCCAGAAAAATCAGGAAAATTCCGAGATACAAAGAGTGTATAGCCTACGAAAGTTTGATGAACTTTGTTCAAGCTCCAGAAAGTATTCCCTGCAAGACTTGTCAGAACTGACTGAAAGGAGGATTAGAGAACTGCACTATTCAGAGGTATTAGGAAAATGTGATGAAGAATATACTGTAGACATTGAATCAATTTATGAGAGCCTGATTAATTCATCCGGGGCTACTTATGCTTCCTTAAAGGATGTGATTTTGGATGAGCTGCTAATAGCTATCTCTACTTCCAAAGAGGAAAGAAAAATAAGGGCATCGGTATCTATTCTGACAACAATAATTTCAAGGAACAAGTCAATCATAGAAGATGTCAAGAAGAAAGGTTTAAGGTTGTGTGATCTGGCAAGTGCTCTAAAACAAAATGTGCATGAGGCAGCAATTCTAATTTATTTGATAAATCCTTCACCTATAGATATAAAAACATTGGAACTTCTGCCAATATTAGTGGAGATTGTATGCACTTCAAATAGTTACAAGAATAGGCCAGAGTCACTTCATTTGACACCTCATGCAGCATCGTTGATGATCATTGAAGAGCTAGTAACTTCATTTGACTATGCCACAAATAACATGCATTTGGCTACCATCAGTTCTCCTCATGTTCTCAGTGGATTTCTAGAAGTTGCCAGGAATGATAATCTAGAAGAATTTTTCTCTTTAACCACCATTCTTATAAAATGCATGCAGTATGATGCTCAGTGCAGAAAGTATGTATCACAATTCACTCCACTTGCTCCCTTTATCCACCTTTTGCAGTCAGAAAACACCCGCGCCAAATGCACGGCTCTTGAATTTTTTCATGAAATCCTTTGTACACCTCGGTATATATAACTGCAACCATATCTTCAATTCGTGTTTTATCTGAATGTAGTTGAGTAGTACTTGTAGCATATATGTATTTAACAGATTGATCCAATGGTTTGTTCATATGTTTGTTGCAATCCTTGTTCAGAGAGTTTTCAGTAACTCTTTTCAACTTTTTTCCAGATCGTCGGCTATTAGTCTGCTGCAACGAGTACAGCAAGAAAGAAGCATCAATATTATGCAGATACTAATGCATTGTGCACATCAGTTACAACCTGATCACCAGCTTTTAGCAGCAAATATTATGCTTCAGTTAGACATACTGGTGATTGTTAAAATTCAGAAACATATAAGTCAACAGTTCATGAAACTTGAAGCCTTTAATTACTAACAAAAAAATTATAATGCAGAACTCTCCTGATAAAGGCGTGTTTAGAGAAGAAGCAGTGCAAATTCTTCTCAGGGCAATGACATCAGAAGAAAGCTCAGAGCAGATATTATCTGCATCCATTCTATCAAATCTGGCTGGTACATATGCTTGGACAGGAGAACCATACACAACTGCATGGTTGTTGAGAAAGACAGGTTTGACCTCTCCCTATCACCAGAATATGATAAGGAACTTCAACTGGTTGGATCCGACTCTACAGGTAAGCTTCCTAAATGCTTTGTGTGTCTGCATGTTCAAAGTTTATGCATGACAGCATGAACCGTGCTGTGTAACATGTTTAAGGATGTTAATAAATTTTATTACATGCAGGATACAAGCACAGATTTGTGGTGCAGTAAAATTGCCAAATGTATCATAAGCCTAGGGGATTCTGTCTTCCATACTTTAGATAGGGTTCTTAGAAGCAAGATAAAGAGGGTTTCTAGAGATTGCCTTGTAGCAATTGCATGGCTTGGATGTCATATATCAAAAAGTCCAGACAGCATCAGTTACTCTGCATCTGAGATTATAGTAAGTGGAGTTGAGCAGTTTCTGCATCCTGGGATGGAGTTGGAGGAAAGACTTCTAGCATGTATGTGCATGTTTAATTATGCCTCCGGAAAAGGTATTTTCCCCAACAAGGTCTATGTCATACCCTATTGATAAACACAAAATGGTTATGAACAAAGGCATTTCGTACTTGTTGATTGTATAAGTGTGAAATCTTTGCTATGTTTGTCTTTCTCATTCTTATGTTGGACTTGACACCAGTCCTATGAGTGCTGTGTCAGAGGACAGACAGAGTACTTCTTGATCAAGAATGATGAATTTCCTCACTAAGTCAGACACTGATTTTCATGTAGGAAAGCAAAAACTAATGCATTTCTCGGAAGGAGTAAAGGAATCACTGAGGCGCCTTTCAAATGTTATTTGGATGGCTGAGGAGTTACATAGAGTAGCTGATTTCTTGCTCCCAAACATATCAGTGAGTCCTCATTAATGTACTAAGTTTAACACTAGCATGAATATTCTATGAGCACAGAATTAATGAATTTCACATAATTAACATGAATGATGCTCCACCATTGATTTAGTAAGCAAGAGCTTTGGCTTATTCCATAAATATCACGACACTTTTAGGATTTTGATGCCAAAAGTATGTACGCCAGCAGCCTAAGGCCAACTTGATGGGGGGAGTTTTCATCATCAGCTTCATTTTAACTGAAAATATAAGGACTTTTGAAGCTAATAGAGAGTAGTTTAAGGATGTAGCATTTAAGTAAAAGATACAAATTGGTCAGGCATTGGATATGGGGAACAAGCTAGAATTATAGCAACTGTGGGGTAAAATAAACACAGTGAGGGTTGAGAAAGGACTACTGTAAAAGTAAATGAGTTATGATGTTAGTCTTTGGAGCACATTCTGAATTTCTTACAATCTTGCTACCTATTTAGTTAGCATAGTTAGCACTAAATGATTTATTTTGTGGCATCACCCAAATCATGATGGTGGTAAGAGCAGCGTATTTCTTGCGTTCACACACAAATCCTTGAGGCAGGTTGCAGCTTCAGTTTAGCAGTTTGCTCCCTCATCTACTTCAAGGGATTGCTGTTCAGTGGGTATTCAGATGGAACAATCAAGGTAAAAAAGCAAATGATCTGATTCATGTGGTGCATATTTTATATCTATAGATTACATTCTAAATCATATCATAACATTCATTGAGTCATAGGTTTGGGATATTAGGGGGCACTCAGCCAGTCTTGTGTGGGACATTAAGGAGCACAAGAAGTCTGTGACATGCTTTTCACTTTATGAACCATCGGATTGCCTTATAAGCGGATCCACTGATAAAACCATAAGGGTAAGATTACATCCTTTACAAGGTCACCACTTTCAATTTCTCTACCAATACCTCTAGTAACAAAAATGAACTGATTATCTTATATAACATACATAATATAGGTGTGGAAAATGATCCAGAGAAAGCTGGAATGTGTTGAAGTTATAGCATTGAAGGAACCAATTCATCATTTGCGAGCTCATGGTGAAACAATTTTTGCTATTGCAGAAAGCCAGGGACTAAAGGTGATGCTTCAAAACTTTCCATGTATAGCCAGCAGACAAAAATTAGGACTGTTTGATTTATCTTTTTAACCATTTGCAGCTAGTTAATGAATCAAGAGTGAGCAGAGATATTCTCAAAGGTAAGCATGTGAAGTGCATGACGGTGGCTCAAGGAAAGTTATATATTGGATGCACAGATTCAAGCATACAGGTTAGTGTTTTTTGTTGTTTGACATACATTCTATAACCAAATAAACAGCAAGCATGACATGATATTTTGTTTCAGGAGTATTCCACAACACACAACCGTGAACTAGAGATCAAACCCCCTACAAGGAGCTGGAGAAAGAAAAGTAAGCCCATCAATGCAGTTGTAGCATATAGAGACTGGCTCTACAGTGCAAATAAGCAAGTTCAAGGCACAACATTCAAGGTGAGAATTGCAACCTTAGCTCAAGAAAAACCTTGATCTCTCCTGACATGGATGGATTACACAGGAATGGAAAAGAACTAGGAAACCAAAACTTTCAATTCTTACTGACAAAGGAGATAATGTGGTGGCCATGGAAGTGGTAGAAGACTTCTTGTACCTAATCTCCAGCTCCTCACCAAACAACATTCAGGTACCTAAAGAATTGATAGGGTTACAAGATAATTTAACTACCATCAAATTATACCCAGAAGTATATATTTTGGATCATTAGCTCTAATATGTTTAGATTGAATTGAACATATAATGAACTCATCTTGTTTTACTTTCTTATTTCCCTTTTCTATAAGTACTCAAGTAGAACTTTACACAAACATGCCAAAATTACCAATAGAACCGACCCATTGGATTTTCACCTTGATTTGTACTTGTACCCCATAAACAAATGACATCAAGATAACTTCTTAATCTGAAATTACCTTCCCAAACTAGATATGGTTGAGAGGGGCACCAAAAAAGTTGGGGAGAATATCAGCAGGAAGCAAGATAACAAGCATCCTTGCAGCCAATGACATCATTTTTTGTGGTACTGAGACGGGACTAATCAAGGTAAAAGCTCTTTCTATTTACTCATTTCAACAAACACAACGTTTGCATGTGACATTGTTCTCATCCAAACTTCTCAATTATGTGATCCACAGGGTTGGATCCCTCTGTAGGAAGAGCAACTTGCTGTTTGTACATACTTTTCCTTTCAAGTTCCAACCCTTTGGCCAAGTATTACAACAAAGGATCTTTCATGCAGTCATGCTGTGATGCTAATTGCAAAACCACCTTGTGATGCAGAGAAGATTGCAACAGCCAAAGGCTTAGCTTAAGAACAAATTTTGCATCAGGGATGACTATAGCAGATATATAAATTTTGAGTGAAAACCAGTGTGAATAGTTTTGATTGTCTTTTGTGTACAGAAATGTTGTATATGTAATACCAATGTGATATTGTTCCTTTCAATCATGAGCTTGCAAATTTAGAGAAAGATAATATTCCTTTCAAAACGTATGATCTCAAAGTCTATTACTTTGTCATGACATAACAAAGCTTAGAATTAAAACAAGTACTATAACCCTGATGCACAGATATTAAATTTTTAATTTACTAATAATAGTAGTTTTTGAAAAGAATAAAGTATTATTCTTTACAAAAAATGCATAATAATAACTAATGCCATGTTACTTATAAGAAATAAAAATAGATATTTTTTTTAAGAGAGTATTCAAATATATAGTTTAGAAAAAACATTGTGATGAAAACAGTGTTTAATTGCTAAAAATTACTTGTCGGAAAATTTAGTTGCGAGATTCTTAAAAAGACCTCACCTTTTACATTTGCTAGATTTATAGCTCTCTAAAATTATTTTATTGGGTTTAGTTTTCCAAATTTTTATTTTTATATGGTTGTACTTATCACTTAACGATGACACAATGTATCTAACTTTGTTATATCAATAATTATTTAAATTATCATGTTATTACATATTTAAATGCATATTATGAGGATTAAAACAAATACAATTACAAGAGTGAAACCAAATTTAATTATATGTAAATGCATTGAAAACCTATTTCACCTAAAAATAATCGTGTAAAATTTTATATATATATATATATATATATATATATATATATATTCTAACCTTATTTTATTTATTTTTACTTTTCACTTTTTATGACAGTTAAATGAAGAAAAAAAATACTTCAAATAAAAAAAAAAATCATAAATCATTGACCTATTTTGTAACCTATAACTTTTTTTTTCTTACTTTGGTAACACAAGCCGATCTAACTCTACTTGAATTACAATTACTTTGTTTTTTCATATATAAAAAATTGTGACTCGGCTTGTAGCATTAAACAGTGAGTTTTTTTTTTCGAAGAAAAAAAGTATTTTGAATCCAAAACATAATTTTTGTTTTAACTCTCACATATATTAATTTTAATAAAATTTAATTTATGCACATAATATTTTAATTCATTTTATCTCTTCTTTGTGAAAATAGGTTGATTCAAGGTATGAATCCAAACAATTTGCAAAACAGGTAATTATATCTAAAATAATTTATGTTCAAATTGTTTTATAAAATAATTATTATATCTAAAATAACATTACTTTTTTTAAAAATAATTAAGACATAAAACTTAATTAATCGACGCAACCAAGAAGAAAAAGAGTGTTACGCTTAACTAAGAAATACGAGCTGCGGTGGCAAGCTAGCGGGGTTAGCAACACTCCCTCCGAGAGCGTTGTTTCTGTAAAACCCTAGACGGAAACGACGACGTAGATGGAGGTGGAGACCGTGGAGCCACAGTCCCTGAAGAAGCTCAGCTTCAAGTCTCTGAAACGCGCTCTCGATCTCTTCTCTCCCATTCACGGTCACCTCGCTCCTCCCGATGCCGATAGGTTTCGCTTCTTTCTCTTCTTCTCGCTCTTTCCGGAATCTCTCACACTCTCACACTGACTCATGCTTCCGATTTTCTATTGCAGCAAGAAAATTCGCATTAGCCACAAGGTTAGTCAGTTTGTTACTTAATCTGTATCTTTAAAATGCTTGCGAGTTTCGTTTGATTTCGTTCAGTTTTCTACTTAAACCCTAAGGTACGAAGATGGATGTGGATTGGTTTATTGTGAGTGTTTTCGGGGTTTTGAATGTTTGGATTGTGAACTGTGGTAGTTATTTGTGTTGTTTGGAATGAAAATTAGGTGAGCCTGGAGTATGCTGGAATCAAAAGCACTGCCAATCAGCCTGCTCGTCAAGTAAATTCTGCTGCACAGGATCGCGCTCAACAAGCAGGGACCTCTAATGTTCTTGCTCTTCCAGGTGCCTTACTGGTCTAAGGATATGTGTAGTGATTTTTAATGATATCCTTGTTGTGATCACCGTTAAAAAATGTTTATGAAAACAGATCATTTATAACTATATAATAAAGAATGCAAACTCTTGTTGCGTGTGCCTTTACATAACTGTTGATTCTTCAACTGATCCCCTTGTTTGTTATATTATGATATACACAATTTTTTCATTTGGGAAGAGTTTAGTATTCCTGCTTGTATATTATTTTTCTTACAAGTCTGCCTTGCCCCAAATGTAGTCCTCCTCTCTTACTCGAAAATTTAGTGTGCTATCTCTTGTGTTTTCTGCATTTTTCCGTGTAATTATTCCTCCACAATTAAGAGAACCATATTTAACAGGTCCCAAAGATTCCAAAGATTTTCAGAAAGGAGGATCGCAAAATGCCTTGGTTGTTGGTCCTTCTATGCCATCCACAGCAGCGTAAGAATATTTTCCTCCATTTTTTCATGAATTTTTTGCATCTGGACCCTTGGAGCTTTTTTTACTCACAAATAGTCTGTTTGGCTCATGCTTATCAGATTGTTTTACTTATAGTTCTTCAATTATTTGAAAACCTTATTTGACATATTATATCATTCTATATAACAGGTAAGATCTGAATTATATATTCTTCTTGCTGAAGTTTAATAATGAATGATAAGTCATGAATATCCTAAAATATTGTTTCAAGAACTTATACAGTTTTTAGTATAACAAGAATTTGTATACTTTGTAAAAAATGTCGAAGTTTGCTAATGTGACATTTTATTTTCATAAGAAAAATAAATGGGGTTCCATGTTGGGAAATATACGGTTCCATTTGCCTTTTCTTTCATTTTGATTTTTGCTTATATTCGAAGATTTTAGTATGATTTCTTGAAGTCACGTGCATTGTAACTTTGTGCCATTGTAGAAAGGATAGCAATACCTTATAAAATCGAAGCTTGAAGTGTCACACAGCATGCTATGTTTTTGAATTGTTGTTATTGAAGACTTTTGGTTTTTATGTTTTTCTTCTTCCTTTCCTTTACAGGAATGATACTGGCTTTCAGAGCAAAAGTACAGCAATCATTTCTGCCTCTGGTTCTTCTGAGAGGTCCATGCTTACTCTTGATGCTTTTTATAGTTCAAAGGGATCCCAAGATTGTTAATGTGTGACTTGTAGATGTCATTGTTACGTTATATTTTTTTAAGTATGTAATGCTCATTTTGTTCGTCTGTCCATGATCTTGTGTTTTTTCTCTCGATATGTCTATGCATTTTCCTGCCGATGTTGGACTGTTTATGTATTTAGGATTGACATTCAAACGGACATTTTGACTAAACTGATGAGTTCTACATTACAGGAACTTATCTACATCTGCTTTGATGGAAAGAATGCCAAGTAAATGGCCACGTCCTGTATGGCATGCTCCATGGAAGAACTACAGGGTACAAACCTCAACCCTTTTTTTGGTTGTACTTAATATTTAATGACGTGTAAGTATTATTTATTTTCATTTTTCATCCTCAGATTTTGTGAATCAAGGAAAATTTAATTGACCATGTATGATGCATTAGCTTGTAGTTTAGCTGAGGAAGACCTCAGCTTAGTTAATCGGCCATGTATTGCCCCATTTTTCTTGCAACTAGTACAAGGTTACCTTTGATGTACATGCTCAGATAAAGTAGAGCAATGCATAGAAAATCCTGGTATATCATTTGTATAAAGATCTGTTGGACAATTCCAAACAACGAGGGAATCTTAGATCTTATTTGCTTTTTTTATTTTGTTTTGTTAGTGAAAACAAAATACATCTACGAAGATGAGCTCACTAGAATTAGTTGAATTTAAATCAACACATTTCTTAAAGTTCATGGTTGTTTAGTTGAATTTGCAAAGTGTATTTTTATGACCACTCAATTATGATTGTGATTACTTCAACAACTCTAATCTGGGATGTATCACTTATTTCAAGTGTATTCTTTATTTACAAATCTGAAGGTCAACTCTATCAACCATCGTTTGTGATGATAGAGAAATCTGAAGATGAATAACCGACAAAACATAATCCTAGCACAGTATGCTTGGGTTGTGCCGCATGACAACCCATTATCTCTTTAATTCGTTTAGATGGAGATGTGTTTTGTTTTAACGTGTTGCTCTTACGGATCACCCTTTGTTCATATAGATTGTTGTGAATGTGCTACATGGTAAAGAAGAATAATTCTTTAAATATATTTGAAGCATAGAATAGCAGTGTTGGAGACCATTTTCTGGTGTATCTGGATATAGTTCTTTTGCTGTAGGAATGCAATTTCTCGAGCAGTTTTGAATTTTGAATCTCAGCCATTCAAACTCTGGCATAATATCTAAAAATTATTGGTTTCTATGTTATTGTCTTGATTCGTTTAGCCATTTAAATAGGCCTTTTAAATTGTAATACTTTTGATATAGTTTTAGTTGAATGATTTGAACCTTGATATGTTTTGTTTAGGTCATCAGCGGTCACTTAGGATGGGTGAGATCTGTTGCAATTGATCCCAGTAACACATGGTTTTGTACTGGTTCTGCAGATCGTACTATCAAGGTATTTGATTTGATCACAAAAGGCATGTTATAGTTGCTTGTTATGAGAAGGGAAACGTAGTGGGCCATGTTGAATTGTTAATTCTGTTGGTTACTTTCTTTATATTTTAGCACCTCCTTTATAAATGTTTCTGGATTGAAATTTATATTTGCTGCATATTTGTTTTTTTTTTGGAAATTAGAGCTTCTTCAATGCCGTCACAAAATTACTTTGACCTTGTGAGGTTGCTCTTTTCCATCGGTTGGGCCTTATGTGAATTATTTATTTATTAAAACTATCGGTGGGTGTTGTTACCCTGAACTTGGTACGAGCTGAAGCTAAAAGTATATGATCTTATGTTCTTTTCAAAACTTTAGATGATTTTTTTTGCTGAGTTATTCATTTGGGCAGATATGGGACTTGGCAAGTGGAGTGTTAAAACTCACATTAACAGGCCACATTGAACAAATTAGAGGTAAGATACCAAGGTCTTATTGGTGGTGGCAGCAATTGTGAATAGGGTTAATAATAACAATGTCTTCTTTTGACAGGACTTGCTGTTAGCAACAGGCATACATACATGTTCTCTGCCGGTGACGATAAACAAGTCAAATGCTGGGATCTTGAACAGAATAAGGTCAAATCTTCATTTCAGTGTTAATTTTTCTGGGCTGAATATTTCCGCAATTGCTGGAACTCCATCAAATAACTGATTACTAAAATACTTGATATTGTGTTTAGGTTATTAGGTCTTATCATGGCCATTTGAGTGGTGTTTACTGCTTGGCACTTCATCCTACTATTGATGTTTTACTAACTGGTGGACGTGATTCTGTCTGTCGGGTATGGATTTTATTGACAGTTACATTTGGGTTATTTTTCAAAGGTGTTATTGAGCAATAGAAAAATCAGATTTATGCTTTGCTAATGCTAAATTTTCAGGTTTGGGATATACGTAGTAAAATGCAGATTCATGCCCTTTCCGGTCATGATAACACTGTCTGCTCTGTGTTTACACGGCCGACGGTATGCAGCTTCTACCATTGTCTATATCATTTTTTTTTCTTGATATTTAGTTGTGACACGATATTGCATATTCTATATGCATGCTATCAAGTTTTGTACTCCGACATACTAATATCTGCAAGACTGGTATTCAGACTATCAGATTTGTATGGTCTCCAGTTCTTTGATATGATAGATATGAAAGCAAACTGTCGTTAAGATGATATGCCGTAATCTTTCTATGTTTTAACCTTTTTTTACCTGCTCTTCAGAGGCCTTATTCTGCTTTTATTTTGTTTATAGGATCCCCAAGTTGTTACGGGTTCACACGACACTACCATCAAGATGTGGGACTTAAGATACGGTAATTTACAGATTTATTTTTTTTCAAGTTCTTGCTTATCTGTGTAGTGATTATATGCACAATCTGACATGTGATCCATTCATCCAGGTAAAACAATGTTAACTCTCACTAACCATAAAAAATCTGTTCGTGCAATGGCCCAACATCCCAAAGAGTATGTGTTTGATATCAGTTGGCTCTTGTAGAATGATAAGATATGTATGGTTAGTTAAATTTGTTGTTCTATTGTCTTCTCACTGTCTTTTGTGTTTTTTGTTGGCTGCAGGCAATCTTTTGCATCTGCTTCAGCTGACAATATTAAAAAGTTCAGCCTTCCAAAAGGAGAATTTTTTCACAATATGCTGTGAGTTCATAAACTTATTTGTACCAAATTTATGTTATTAAGGAATCATTAATTGATGCTTGGGTAGTTTGGAAGACAGCGCAAAAACAGGAATATTTTGTTCATATCAGTTTCTATATACTCAAGTTCATTTATACTTCTTGATCGAAATTTGGTTGGAAATATATTTCTGAAATAATTGATGTCTTCTCATTTATTCTTTTTTATCTGCAGCTCTCAACAGAAAACTATCATCAATGCAATGGCTGTCAATGAGGAGGGTGTGATGGTTACTGGAGGTACGGAAACAAGTTAAAAAAACTATTCGGAAATAAGTTTAATAGAATAAATTCAACTAATCTGTGTCCCAATTTTTCATGGCCATGGTATTAGGTAGTAATGCTCCCTAATTTTGACTTGTTGCGTCATACTGAAGAATTTTTTGATATGGGTATTGTGTCCCTTGCGTTAATCTTTATGCCCTTTTTTTCTCCTGGTTGAAGGTGACAATGGCAGTATGTGGTTCTGGGATTGGAAGAGTGGTCATAATTTTCAACAAGCCCAAACCATTGTACAGCCCGGTATGCATTTTTGGCTATTCTTGGATGTTTAGTTGATGCTATTTAGTTCTATCCTTCCCTCGAGATTGGCAAGTCTAATACTCTATTTTCTTTCCTCTTTCCCCGACAGGATCACTGGACAGTGAAGCTGGTATTTATGCTTGTACCTATGATATGACTGGTTCAAGGCTTATAACATGCGAAGCCGACAAGACGATAAAAATGTGGAAGGAAGACGAGACTGCCACCCCAGAAACCCACCCTCTTAACTTCAGGCCTCCTAAAGACATCCGTCGATTCTAGACATTCTTTTCGTATGTCATATCAGACTGTTCATTCTTCCAATACACAGATTGGAGGTCCTGGTGTAAATGCACTTGTTGGGGGTGATTCTGAGTTATCTTTTAACAGCCTTTTGTAGTCAATTTTGTATCATTGGATTGCTTTTAAGGACTATTCCTACATAGATCCATGTGTATCTTAATAGCTTTGCAATTTAGTTGAATAGACTCTTTGTAGAATTGAATTGAGTCACGTATTTTAGTTTTGGAGAAGTTAAATGAGAGCTTTAGATAAAAAGTTAAAAGTAGTATATAAATCGATTTTAACTCTGAAATTTTTTTAATTTAATTTTTTGTATATTTTTAGATACGGATTTGCTGAAAGACTTGACTAAATTGGGCACTGATGTCCCAATATGGGCTTCATTCTGGCTTTTTATTTTGCTAGTTTGGAATGACCATAATACAGTGTCTGATTAATACCATTAACGAATTGCAACAACAGTTGATACAGTGTGAATAGACTCATTAATCAGTTATTGGTTAACAAAGCGAATAGATTCCTTAACGAATTGCAACAACAGTTGATACAGAAATTTTCATTTTCAAATCAAATATTAATTTTTGAATGTGTTCAGCGATCTGTATCCTCAGTTTGTTCTCAAAATGTCCAATGGGTACGAATGAATTGTATCCCTCCATGTAGTGGCTGTGTCTGGTTTCATGTCACAAACACATTTCCACACTGCACTGTTACACTTGAATCCACTTCCAAACGCAATTTGCCACACTCTGTCCCCACATTTCATCCTCCCTTTTGCTTCTATGTAGCTCAGTTCATACCAAATTGAAGATGATGAAATATTTCCAAACCTGTAGAGAGTCATGGTTGATGGCTCCACGTCCTGTTTCCTCAGCCTCAAGTTTGTTTCAACGGCTTGAATGATGGCTCTTCCCCCTGAATGTATGCAGAAATGCTCAAAAGCATGGTTGAAATTTGGAGTGTAGATGCTTATTCTTCCAGTACTCCACATTTTGCGACAAATTATGGAAAACAAATACAAGAATTGCTCCCTCAAAGGCAGAACCAATGGCCCCAGTGAAGCTATGTTTTTCTTCAGTGCATCTCCAGACACATTAACTATGCTCTTTGATATGGATATACCTTCTTTGTCCTCTGGATCCACTTGCTGGTAAACACAGCCATGAGATTCATCATCCTGTGCAGTGATTGTTCTAACAATATGCTGTAGTTTATACTTTGCCTTGTGCCTATCTTGGACCCTACTAGACATCAATATAGCTGCCCCACCCATTCTGAACAGGCAATTAGATAACAGCATAGAAGGGACTTTACCAGTGTACCAATTCAGACTCAGAGTCTCTGTGCTTACTATTAAAGCTAGTGAATTTCTATGAACTCTCAACAAGTCTTTAGCTAGGCTCATTGAAATGATTCCAGCACTGCATCCCATACCAGATAGGTTGAAACTCATGATGTTGCTCCTCATTCTGAACTTGTTAACCACCATGGCACTGAGAGATGGGGTGGGGCAGAAGACACTACTATTAGTGATGAGTATGTCAATGGTTTTAGGGTTTATCTTGTTTTTCTCAAACAGGTTTTCTATCACTGAACACATGATTGTTTCAGCTTCCTCAAGGGCAAAGGAGAGAGCTTTGATTTTGGGTATCTGTGCAAGAGATGGAGAAATTGACGTTAACTCACTGAATCCTGATTTGGCCATGATCTTGCATTGGAAAGCAACAGCCTCTGGATCCATGCCATCATAAAATTGATTCTCTTCAAACATGGCCAGTGGTAGCCTATAAGAACTGGGTGGACAGTAGCAGTTGAAGTCTATCAAATAAATTGGTGCTTTTCTTCTGCATGCAGCGTAGAGGGTTGCAACACATGCAACCAAAAGCACTGCAAAACAATGGCAGGGTGAGATAATAAGCTCAGTGATGGTGTTGATATGTTGTGTCAATATTTGCAATGAGCAACACAAACTGTGATGTTCCATTTTCTTAGAACTTACAAGTGTGAATATGAGATTGATCTTTGTGATGTGATTATATGGAGTTATGAGTATTATGATTGTAGATGATATGGTTTGGCATGAAAAGAGAGAGTCCAATGGAAAAGGAAAATGTGGATGGAGCTTAGCATGCCATTCTTTTAGTGCTTTCATAAATAATGGCGTTGTGTTCGGTAAAATCATGTCATGCAAGGAGTTGTCCATTTTTATCACCTTAAAAAGAAACCTACTCTTCTTAAATATGACTTCGTTGTTTAATATGATTTTCTTAATGGCATATTAATAGAAAGGCGAAAACATTAAAGTAACCTAAATTTGTAAAAATTAGACATGTGACTGTCTTTGTAAATCATTGCATATTAGTCTTTGTAAATTATAAGAACACACTAATCATTTACCAGCAAACTAATAAATTTCATGATACACTTAAAACATTGCTAAGAATCTATTATGTACTCGTCTAAAAATGAGTGTAAGTTTATCTTAATTAGCACATCCTTCACCACAACAACTTTGACTAAAATATTTGAGGGAAGTGCTTACAACAATATCTTTCGAACCTATTAATGATTAAACTTTATCTGAAATTACAAATTTTGCATTGGTTTCACTTCTTAATTAACAATTATTTCTCCCAATGGTATAGTTTTCAATATTTGCATGTATTTTTGATATTCTCAGTATTTAAAGACTTCATTTATTTCACAAGAGGGTTGGGTTGGGATGCATTACAAGGAAAATAAAAGTCCCAAGTATTTTTTATACAAAGAACAAATTATCATTATCATTATTTATACCATATCTTATTCTTAATTAGCATATTTGTCATTTTATACACTTTTTCTTTTCTTTTCAGTTGTATAGAATAGAAGAAAACTAAAAGAAAGAAATCTTTCCTATTCCTTTATTTCTTGTACTAAACCTAACATACCCTACAACTCATGTTATTTTCAGTTGTATTTAAAATTACCTACAAGAACATGACGTCCCAAAATCTCATTCATTCTCTCATGTTATTTTCATGGATGGTTCTATCTCCTCGTTGCAACCATTACCTAGAGAGGAGTGAGGGCCCACCAGATTCTGAAAGAAAAGCATTTTAAATACAAATTAACTCGAGAAAAAAAAAATTGTCCTCTCCTAGTATATAATACAGGAGAACTGACATAATCATTGGACTTAGAATGTGGTTTATTTTATATTTAGACATTTCTTTATAAAAGTTTACAAAAACCAAGGCATACAGTTATTTTCGTTAAGTTTATTCTAGAACGTAAAAATCACATTTCAAAATACCCTTTCTAGAATGAAAGTGGTAGGCTTTAGTTTTTACATGGTACAAAAAGTTAGGGACTTCACATCTTGGGAATTAGTTTAGAATTTCAGATTGATTTTCCCACCTTTACTAAGCAAAGCGAATGCTACAGATTTTTCATAGTTGATTTGACTTAAATAAAGAGTAATCATAGATTATTTTACAGAAGCCCTTATGAAGGTAATAAAAATAAACAATTATTTCTTCAAAATTATCAGCTTAAGCAACACTAACACTTGATACCATGATAATACAAGAAATCTCAATATCCAGCGTGAGCAGTAAAAGTTTTATGTTTCCTTAAGAGATTGATGAATAATGACCTAATCTCAATATTATTCCTTGTTCTAGTAATTGGTAATATTCCATTGTAAGGTTAGGAGAAGTGAATCAAGAAGGACACAAAGTGACAGCTATCACTGGGAATCCAGAAGAAGGTATGAAGGAGCAGCTACACCAAAAAGGAGAAGAGGATTTCCACCACCAGTATTATATGCCACCTTCTAAACCAGTTTACTACCAAAACTTTTATTTGGTGTCCTGATTCACTGTGCCCGTCATATTTACTCAGTAGCAACTTAGAATCACTGTGACACAAAAATTATGTCCAAAATGGTTTTCTTCAAAGCTAACAGGTATGCTAAAGAGATGTATAATGTCCATCTTTCTCACACATCTTAGAGACTTTCTTCTAAATCAGTAACAGCATAAGCTATTGGTCACTCAACCTTTCAACCAAGAATTAACTCTCTACCAGTAGTCTCTGCAAGAGCATACACCACCTTCGAATTGGTGAAAACGAATCCTATCCCTTACAATGATTTCTCTGTTTAATATTTTTGATACAATTTTAATCCAGTTGTGACAGTCAAGACAGATTCTCAAGTTTTTAGAAATCCTGATTTTGGTTCCAGGGCTACTTTTCAGGACCCCATAGGCCAAAGCCAACTTCTCGCTGTGAAATGCTAAATTTTCCTCCTTTTCCTCTTCAGACACGTCCATCAAAACCAGATCCGTCAAGGGCGTGAATCCCTCCAACTTGGCTCTTTGGACCAAACCTTCCAGCACTAGGTATATTGATTTCATTTCTTCATGTGAATGATTAGCTGCATTGAATGTGTGAATGCTGTCCCCTAATTCAATCCAACTTCTACCACGTTTTTTCCGAATCCCTCCCATTTTCATCCTCTGTCTCACCCTCTCAGCACCATCCCAGTTCTTTAAAGAGCAATACATATTTGACAACAGCACAAAGTCTCCACTCTCTAGGCGAGATATATTTGCAATCGCAACTTCACCAAGTTCTTTCTTTCTGTGTATTCTACAGGCACTCAAAAGTGCTCTCCATATAACAACATCGGGGTCCATAGGCATCACCTTAATCAGAGCATAGGCCTCTTCCATTAGCCCTGCTCTTCCCAATAGATCAACCATGGTTCCATAATGCTCCAGCTCTGGCTCAATCATGAAACGGTTCTGCATCATATCAAAATACTTGCGACCTTCTTCAACCAATCCACAATGGCTACAAGCAGTCAGAATCCCAATAAAAGTAACAGAATCTGGCAAAACACCCTCTACCTCCATCCTTGAAAAAAGCAGAGTCACATCCATTACAAGTCCGTGAATTGCCAACCCAGTAATCATGGCATTCCAAACCGACACATGATCACGCACAACCTCCTCAAAAACCTGTCTTGAAACATCAATCCTACCACACTTAGCATACATGTCAATCAAGGCAGCACTCAATATATAATTCAGCTGAACCCTCTTCTCAACCATTAAACCATGCACCCACTCGGCATTGCAAAGTGCCCCAAGGCGTGCACATGCAGTAACCACAGAAGCAAAGGTGAACCCATCAGGCTCAACCTTGGAACTCAGCATCCTCCGGAAAAGGTTCAACGCATCCAGGAAGCGCGAGTTTTTGACGTAACCTCCAAGCATGGTGTTCCAAGTGACCACATCTCTCACAGGCATTTTTCCAAACACCTTCTTGGCAACATCACATTGCCCCCCTTTCATCAAACAGTCAATCACCAGATTCCTGCTGAAGAGGTCTAAAACCTTGGAGAAAACGCGAAGACCAATCTGGGGTTGGTGGCAACGAGCATAGGTTGATATGAGAGATGACACAAGAGAAGGGTAAGTGGCAAGGCCCAGTACAACAACTCTCGAATGGGTTTTGGTGGCAGTTTTTAAATCCATAGAACCTCTGCAACTTTGGAGAACTCGGTGGAGTACTTTGTGATCTGAAAAAAAAAATAAAAATTAAATGAAGCGTTTTGTAGTGTAAAAGATTCAATTTTGTTAGTGCCCTTCAACTTGAAAGTGTGAAATGATAATAGCAGAGTGTGTGGGTACCTGTGGCTGTGACTGAACTGTGAAATGTTGATGATGATGACGATGATGAGAGGGAATGAGAGGAAGAATGAACATTGTTCCATGATTTACCAAAACAACCAAACTTGCTTGTTCCATGTCGAGAATTTATCATCTTCGCATTTCATTCATCATCCATTAGTTTAGTTACTTCACAGTTCTTCGTCTTCAAAAATGTTTATTTTAATATTGTAAGTGTAAGAGCTTTTTTTTTTTCTTTTTCATTTGAATGAACGGGTGTATTCTTGGGAGAAAATTAAGGATTAATTTCTTAGAGCATCACATTGGTTTGACATTAAAAATAATCTCAATGAAATTATTGAAATTAGAACAACTGCAACTTATTAAATTTGGACATCCACCAAATTTTAGGTTGCTTTTAAAAGGAAATTTCAATCTATGATAAAAAAGTGTGTACTTTTTTTTTATTGTAATGGTACAACTTTGTTTTAAAATTCTTTCAAATATTACGAATATATACATTATGAAAAGTTGTATATGCATTATATGATTTTATTGTGGAGTGGTGTTGGTTGTACACCACTTATGGATGAGAAGATTAATTGTTAAAACTTAATACAATTTAAATTATTATTTTTATTTAAATTAAAATCGTGCAAGAGTGAATCAATTTTAATATAATTTGATTTGAATTGAAGTAATGTTACATAATTTCAGTTCAAAGAAAATAAATTAATTAAATTTGTGTTTTGTCCACCCGACTTCTTTTCTTATCCACAAGTCTTATAAGAGTAAGAGTAACACAATTTTACTTTTAGAAGTCTAAAGTTATGTTATGATACATGACTTCTTTACGGTTAAGTTGTATAATACAAGTATCAATTACTATTATTCGTAAAAAAAATTAGAGTTGTCCATTTCAATAATTTATAAAAATAAATTACATGAATATAGTAAAAAATTATTTTTTTTCTCATTCTAGGATTGATTAATAATAGAAAACATTTTTTTTTAGTTATTATGCAAGTATATTTATTATTTGTTTGATTTTTTTTATAAACTTTATGAAGAATTCCATTTAAGGGAGAAATACACAAAAGGATGAATCTCTTGTTTCTTACTTTAATGTCTAAAGTGGAAAATATAAGATATTTGGTAGAACTAAAACATATTGCATTTGTAGGATAGGATGTGTTTACAAAATAATTCAAAGTACTAGTCAAAAAGATTAAAAAGGAATATTAAAATGATTTATAAAAACCAGAGTGTTTTCGATTTTTTTTATCCATAAAAACAAATGTAATTAATGAAATTGAATGTTTTTCTTTTCTATAGGCAATTGTTACCTCTCTCACCTTCATTTCTAAACCTCACATCAAACTAATATTATTTTTTTTCAAATTGTTAACAGAAAGGAGGGATCGAATCCATAGATCTTTCTCTTCATACTATTTTTTCTAACCTCTAAGTTATTTTATCACTTTTTAATAAAATTGAATGAAGAAAGTAAAGTAAAATTATGGACTAATATGGTTTCACAACAACATTATAATCCAAATTATGTTATGATATTATTATTAATTAAACAAACAGATCGTGTAGGATAGAGAGTTTGAAATAATACATGTGTTGTTGGAAAATTTAGCAGAAAGGAGATCTTTGAGTGGAAAAAAAAGTTGCCGGAAAAAGAAAAAGGTTAGAAATAGATATAAAAATGGTAGAGATGAAGATAAGATTAGAGGATGAATGATAGTAAAAAAATGGAATAAAATTAAAAAAGTACAAATTAAACCGTATGCAATTATTCACATGCTCAAAGTGGAAAGTCAACACAGCACTATTTTAAAAGTTAATTCGGAGATGAAAATACTACCAAAAGTGATTTTTTTTTTTTTTTCTATAGTGCTTTGTGAAAGGATTGCAATAGAAAGGGTTGCAGGGCTATGAAAGAGTATATGGCAAAGAAGTTATGATATTTAGTGATAGAAAAAAGGAAAAACATTGTCAAAAATAGTTCAAATGTATTTAAATTTTTGATGCACAAATACATGTAATTGGATAATTCATATTGTATATATGTTTAAAGGTCAAAATGTTTTGTAAGGATGGTTTAATGTGATTTTTAAGATAATTCATAAATAAGTTTTTTTTATTAAAATAATTAGAAATTTGTTATTTTCAAGATAAACACGTACAAAAATAAAAAAATACTGACTTATTCATTGTTTCTTTTTTTAAATTAATAAACACAACATAATCAATCTTTGATTTTTTACTTTCCTAACACTATTGTGGATGCTTTGAAGATGATATTCAATATGTTTAGGATTAACATTTAATTAATTCAACATAATTTACGTTTTTTTTTCCTTCAGTTCATCACTTTTGGGTTCAATTTTTACAAAGTACAAACTTATATATGTTTAAAATCCTTTAAACAAGAATCTAAACACACACATTATCTATATATAGATATTCATCATCAACTTATTTTTACAAATGATAATTATTTTTCTTTCAAAGTGTGTGTGAAACGATGACTTTCTTTTTTGTGTCACATTTCATGACTTTAGTGCCACTTTCATGATTAAGAGACCGAAATAATATCTTTTACTACATTAATAAGAGCTCTTATAGTGAATAAAAAAATCATTAATCTAAGTGGTGTTAGGGTTGATTTCTTAATATTTTAACTTTGTTAATGAAAATATCGTATGAGAGATTTTACGATTATTCGTATGTTTCTATAAACACTAATGAGATGAAGCGGAGAGAAATATTTTAGAATTTAAATTCCTAATGATATTAATATGTATTATTTAGTTTAATAATTTTTCATAAGTTTATAAAATAGACCTAAATGAAATGCAGGAAATTAGGGTAGAGTATAGAGTATAGTAGTGTAATTTGAGTGAGTGTCCACTAGAAAAAGTAATGATATGATATGAACGGTGGAAAGAAGGGTGTGTGATATGAGATAATGCGAATCATTATTACATATCAAATTTTCAACTATTTCACTTTAAATATCACAGTTACTACTTTTATCACACAAATATGCTCACAACATTCTTTCTTTTTTCCTGTAACCAGATCACTATCTATAAATAGAATCAATAGTTGACATTTACCCACTATAAAAAAGTATAT
>Ga0214543_1001126_pt1 | contig 50118 bp, 44 predicted proteins | sample CNSS2metaG_FD_160094 | JGI IMG/M metagenome (GOLD analysis project Ga0214543, IMG submission 160094) | Root nodule microbial communities from cowpea collected in UCLA plant growth center, Los Angeles, California, USA - CNSS2 | ecosystem: Host-associated > Plants > Roots > Nodule | place: USA... | reverse complement strand
AAGCAGCCATGCCGAATGAATAGCCCCCGTGGATTGAGAATGCCTAAAGCAGCAACAGATGTCCGGATTGAGGCTTTGCCTTGTGCCCCCGGCTCGCTTAAGGAAGAACCGTCCCTCCGGCGGCGAACGCGCCAATTCCAGACCGCCGGAACGGACTTAAGTGTTTGATCTCGTTGGATCAAGCGGGCATGGCGGAATTGGTAGACGCAAGGGACTTAAAATTCTTACCATTGATTGGCTAAGATAATTTTTGTCCGACAAATCAGCAATTTAGGCGATTGACGGGGACTTCAACCCTTAGCACAGTGTTAGCACAACACGCGGTTTTAGCACGCCTGGCGTGTGTCGGCCGCGAGCCAAACGAAAGCTGATCGTCATGGACGACGTCGCATTGCAAAGGGCTGAAAAGCAAAAGAACCACATCATCCTGGGTGGCAAGGTCCACCTTTACCGCCGCGGGAAGCGCGGCCGGTATCATTGCTCGGCAACGATAGAAGGAAAGCAATACAGGGCTTCCACAGAGAAGGACGAGCTCCGGCTGGCCGAGGAAGTCGCCGAGGAGTGGTATCTCAAGTTACGGGGAATGGTGCGGAGCGGTGACCTGGAAAAGGTCACCGCTCGCAAGAAGGAGATGACCTTCAAGGCAGCCGCCGAGAAATTCCTGGAAGAGTTTCCCGTGCTGACGGAAGGTCAGCGCAACCCCATCTACATCGCCGGCCACGAGCGCCGGGCGCGCAAGTACCTGATCCCCTTCTTCGGCAAGAAGGGCCTTTCGGAGATTACCGGCGGTCTCGTGAACGAGTACCGCATGCATCGGATTGCCCAGGCCAAGGAAAGGTGGGGAAAGCCACCTGCCCGCACGACGATGCACCAGGAGATCGTCTGCCTCCGGCAAATCCTCAAGACAGCGCTCCGTCACCAATGGATGACAGCACTTCCTGATCTTTCAGAGCCTTACCGGAAGAACGGCAAGATTGCGCATCGAGCCTGGTTCTCTCGCGACGAATATCGCCAGCTGTATAAGGCGACAGGGCTGAGAGCCCGGAAGCCCAAGAACAACAAATACAAATGGTGGGGCGAGCAGTTGCACGACCTCATCCTCTTCATGAGCAACACCGGCATGAGGCCAGACGAGATCCTCCGTCTTGAGTATCGCGACGTTACGGTGGCCTTCGATGAAGGCACACAGGAGACCATTCTGGAGATCGAGGTTCGCGGAAAGCGTGGCTACGGCCCCTGCAAGAGCACGCAGAATGCCGTGCCGGTGTTTGAGCGTTTGAAGAAGCGCAACAACCCCCAGCCCACCGACAGGATCTTTCCCAAGTCGCACCATGCGATGTTCAACGAAATCCTCAAGGAGCTTGGGCTCAAGTTCGACCGCGAGGGACGGCCGCGCACGCTTTACAGCCTGCGGCACACCTACATCTGTTTCCGCCTGATGGAGGGCGCCGACATCTACATGCTGGCCAAGAACTGCCGGACCAGCGTTGAAATGATTGAGAAGTACTATGCCGCCCACCTGAAGGACGTGCTCGACGCCAGCGCCATCAACGTCCGCAAGAAGAGGCCCAAGAAGGAAGTGGCGGAAATCCGAAAGGGGGAGTTAGAGACCCTGCGTTAGGGGTCATACTCTGGACAATTTGCAGTGCGATTTCCTGCCTCCTAGGGTTGCAGAGACTGGAACCCAGAAATATGATGGAGCGTTGAATTCGAACATTTTTTGCGAATCTTTGCGTCAATGCCGGATCGTGCGATTACGCGGATATCCCAATTTGTCTTTGGTCCCCCGGCGGTCTCGCTGTGGTACAGGGCGGACCGTTGGCACACGCTTTATGCCGCGTGGCTTAGAATAGTCTCACCACAAGAGAACCTATTTTCAACCAGATTTGGTATACGCGCCCAAGAAGCGGGTATTCATCGTCGAACTATTTTGCTGATTGCTCTCAACACGTTACAGGTGCTGAGTCTTTCGGCCGTTATATTAATTTTACTTGCCGATTTTTTGAAAGATCGGCATATTGGTCACCTATACTTACCTGGTCTAGTTGCATCATTTTACCTTATTCTGGCATTGGCGGACTATTTTGGATCCGCGCCAACAGACAATCTCAACGTAGCTTTAGATTCTATCAGCAACTCTGTGACGAGCGCCGACGTGCCTCGCACAGACGAGGGACGCTCTGCCTCCAGCGTGGAGACCCTCATGAAAAGACACTCCCTCTTTGACGAGGCTACCAAAAAGAAGATCCTCGAATCCGTTGCACACTCGAAGGGTTCGGAGGAGCAAGTCCTCGCCGACAGCACGAAAAAAATCGAGGAGGCGTGGTCCAAGTCGGAGCACGGCAAACTCCTTGACGTATCAACTTACGATTCCAAGGGGAAACGGCCGTAAGGCCGTTTTTTTTAATGAAGGTAATTGCTTATCACGGCACTACTGCCGCTCGTGCCGCTTCGATTGAAAAAGATGGATTTGAAGACAAGGCTAAGAGGCCGCGCTGGTTAGGCCCTGGAGTGTATTTCTTTCAAGAAGCTTTTAGACACGCATCAATATGGGCATCGCAAATAGGTCATGTTCGCAACGACCGGCCGATTGTATTTGCAGCCGAGATTGATTTGAGCGAGGCCGTAGATCTAATCGATGCCGGCTACTGGGATCTTTTTAAAGCTGTGGTTGCGACGGCTTCACCACCTGCGCAGAAGCAAATCGGCCCCGAAGCCTTGTTTCGAGTCCTTGGCGAGGAAGAGACCCACCAGCTCGGCTGGAATTATGAGGATCATTATTACGTAGGTCTCTTTGCGGAGAAGATCGCAGAGAATAGACCGGTCCGAGCAATAAGGGCTGCGTTCGTTGAGGGGAAGCCGCTGCATCAAAGGTCGTGGCTGCTGGATCAAGCCCATGTGCAAATCTGCGTGCGCGATCCCAAGATCGTAAGTAATCTAAGGCGCGTTTCGTCCCCCATTTGACCTGCGTCTTTCGGGTGAGAAGCTCCGCGAGGATGTAGCTCGGGTGACGGAGAAGACGCACAGCTGTGCATGCGTGAGCGACCCAGATGCTCAAAGCGTGTGCGAAAATGATTGTATTCTCTTTGCCCCGCGAACGTTTGCGCCGTATAGATGGGCCGATGCGGGCGTGGCGGAACTGGTAGACGCATCGGACTTAAGCCATTGAGTGCCCTGGGGGAAACCCCAGGAGCAGAACTGCTCAAAGTCGGGGAAACCTTCACTGGCAATCCCGAGCCAAGCCCCCGCCAGGGGGAAGGTGTAGAGACTAGACGGGCAGCACCTACAGCGGACAAACGCCAGGGTGAAGGGATAGTCCAGACCACGAACGCCGGATGGGCGGCGGCGAAAGCCGAAGTGGTAAGAAAATCCGTGGGGCCGCAAGGCCTGTGCCGGTTCGAGTCCGGCCGCCCGCACCACAACCGATGCGTATAACCTAAACGTAGGGTTGAAGCACTGGCCTCAAGATGGATACTCTAACCAAAGCTCAGCGCAGCGAGCGCATGGCACTAATCCGGAGCAAGAATACGGCTCCGGAGCTTGCTGTACGCCGAGCGTTGTTCGGACTCGGTTATAGATACCAATTGCACCGTAAGGATTTGCCCGGAAAACCAGACTTAGTCTTCCCCTCCAGGAAAAAAATAGTGTTCGTCCACGGCTGCTTTTGGCATGCGCACAGCGGCTGCAGCGTTGCCAACTTGCCAAAGAGCCGCACTGAATTTTGGCAGGCCAAGTTCCAACGAAATGTAGAGCGTGACAAACTGAACAAGCGCGCCTTGCGCCGGATGGGCTGGAGCACGCTGACGGTCTGGGAGTGCGAGGTCAAGCACGCTGACAGTCTCATGCAGCGCGTAACAAACTACTTGGGCCCCCCCAAGGCCAAGGCAAAGAAGGGAAAGTCGTCTTAATGGCGAGCGATACGTCAACGGCCAAACCAAAGAAGGCTGCTGCCAAAGAAACACTCACGTTTGACGTGAGCACCGGGCTTAAGCGCGTGCTCGGGAGTGAACTCATTACTGACGACGAAGTCGCGATCTTCGAGCTGGTCAAGAACTCGTTCGATGCAGGCGCTAGCAAGGTCCATCTCTTCTTCGGGCCAAACAACGTGATCGTCGCCGACAACGGCCGCGGCATGTCCTACAAGGACATCAACGACAAATGGCTGTTTGTCGCCTACTCATCGAAACGAGAAGCCAAGCAGGGCAAGGACTTCCGAAATATCGTCGCTGACCGCACGCACTATGCAGGCAGCAAGGGCATCGGGCGTTTTTCTTCCGATCGGCTGGGCAGCCAAGTCATTTTGCAGACTCGGCCGAAGGCCGAGGACACGGTCCATCGCCTCGACGTTAATTGGAGCTTGTTCGACAAGAATGATCGAGAACATTTTGACGACATCCCGGTCGACTATCGAGCTACCAAATCTTTCGACCTCCCCGACGAGCTGCAGAAGTTTGGGGACAAACTACGCACCGGCACCGTCATTGAGGTCCGCAACTTGCGGCACAAGTGGGGGCGGCAGCCGCTGCTTGCGCTTAAGGCGTCGCTTGCCAAGCTAATCAACCCATTTGGCTCTACAACCGACCGTTTCACGATTGAAATTACAGCACCTGCCGAGGCGGAAGAGGATAAAGAGACGCGCGCGAAAGCGACCAAGGCCGGAAACGAGGCACTGCCAGGGGCCGTCGTCAACGGCTTGGTCGGAAATCCCATCTTCAGTACGCTCAAGGAAAAGACCACCTTCATCTCGGTGTCGATCGACAAGGGAAAGATCACGACCGAGCTGACCGACCGTGGTGAACTCATATACAAAATACGCGAGCCTAACCCGTATAAGCACCTAGATGGCTCGAGCTTCCATTGCGAGATCTACTACCTTAACACGTCATCGAAGCAGACTTTTGCCCGCCGCGCCGGATTGCCTTCAGTGCAGTTTGGGTCGGTCTTCCTCTTCCGCAACAACTTCCGGGTTTATCCGGTCGGCGAAGTTACCGATGACTGGTTCGGATTCGACCGCCGCAAACAGCAGGGGTTCAGTCGCTTCCTCGGCACGCGCGAAGTGATTGGCCGCGTCGACGTATTTGGCTCAGATGAAGACTTCCAGGAGGCATCGAGCCGCAACCAGGGCCTCATAGATACGCCAGCCGTGCGTCAATTGCGCGAGGCAGTGATGAAGCATTGCCTCCAGCGCCTCGAAAAATACGTCGTGCCCGTGTCGTGGGTCGATCCAGACGATGCCAACACGGGCGATCTTTCGCGGCTAATGACGGACCAGGGCCGGGCTCGCGTCACCAAAGCGGTGGCTAGCCTCGTTGACAACGACGAGGTCGAGTTGCTCAACTACAGCAAGCGGCTCGTCAGCATCGTCAATGAACGCTCGAATGAGTTCGAAACTTCGCTCGGTGGCTTACGCGCAATTGCGGAGAAGACAGGTAACAAGCCTCTTATTGAGAAGCTCACGAAAGCCGAACGGCGTTTCGAGGAGCTACGCAAGTCGGCTGTGGAAGCGCATAAGATCGCGGACCGTGAGCGCGCCGCCAGCGAAGCTGCCGTGGAACGTGCCGAGACCGCCGAGGCCGCTGCCGAAATTGAGCGTCGTCGCTCCCACTTCCTCGAATCGGCCGTCAAAGTCGATGCCAAGACTATCCTCAACCTGCACCATCAAGTCACAATCTATGCGGTAGTCGTTGCTCAACAGATCGAGAATTTCCTGAGTGCTACCGCCGGCCAGAAGTCTATTCCAAGGGAAACAGTGCTGGAGGCGATGGAGCAGATTGCCTTCCTCAACAACAAGGTCATGGCCGTTACACGTTTTGCGTCGAAGGCCAATTTCCAGCTAGACTCGGAAATGGTTGATGGCGACATCACGGCGTACATAACTGAGTACATAGAAAATATCGCTAAAGTGACCGGCTCAGCCCGTATGCGCATCGTCGTGGACAATGAACATCCCGGCTTGAAGATGCGCTTTAATCCGATCGACGTTTCCATCGTCGTCGACAACCTGATCAGCAATGCGCGCCGCGCCAAGGCTTCGCGCATCAGTTTTAAGCTGCAAGCGGCCGAGAAAGGCGCTTTGCTCTTGACCGTCCACGACAACGGGCAGGGACTATCGCGGGGCGTTGATCCCAAGCGCATATTCGACATGGGGTATACGACCACGCGCGGGTCTGGCTTGGGCCTGTATCACGTAAGGCAAGTATTGGGGGAAATCGGCGGCACAATCGACTTGTCGGACAACGACGGGCGTGGCGCTGCGTTTGCCATCAGGGTCGGAGCCGGCAAGAGGGGCAAATGAGACTTGATTTCAACGTTCTCTGGGTGGACGACCAACCGGGAGCCATCCAGGCGCAGATCACGCGCATTGCTGGTTATATGAAGGAACAAGGATTTCAATTCAGCCCTACCCTTTGCCATTCGATGGCTGAGCTTGAAAACAAGCTCACCGAGGATGTTTTCGTGGATGAGGTCGATATGGTTCTTGTTGATTGGGACCTAGGCGCTGGGGCCAGGGGCCAGGATGCAATCGAGCGCATCCGCGAGAAGATCCGATACAAGGACGTTGTTTTCTATTCTGCGCAAACGGCTCCAAATATCCTCATGGACTTGGTGCGTGAGCACGATCTCGAAGGCGTCTACTGCTGCACGCGCGCAGAGTTGGTCAATGAAGTCGAAGGTGTCTTCGACTCCTTGATCAAGAAGGTTCTCGACCTTGACCACACTCGTGGCATTGTGATGGGCGCGACGAGTGACGTCGACCACATGGTCAATGAATGTCTTGACACCATCCATGCCTCCCTGAATGAGCAAGGAAAGAAGCAGCTGATCGCGGCGGCGCTCGTCGCTGTGGATAAGAAATTAAAGGAGCTCACGAAGCTCGCCGAGAAACTGAAAACGATGACGGACATAGCCGCCTTTTACAAGGCTCACATGCTGTTTACGTCGATGGAACGCCTGAAGCTGCTCAAGACCGCATTGCAGGCCGGAGGCTCGCATGAGAACCCCGGCGCTCATGCTAGCGTCGTCAAGTACATGGAGGAAGTTGTGCCCGAGCGGAACAACCTCGGTCACGTGGTGCTCGTTCCGGAAGGCAAGCCCATCTCGGTCGTCAATGCCGAAGGGAGAGAAGTCAGCCTAGAAGATATGAGGGACCTGCGTTGCACGATTCTAGATGTGCGCACTGAGTTCCGGCTTTTGTTGACGACGCTTCGCGGCTGATAGCGGCTTCGGCTTAGGCGCGATCATCATTTTCATCAAGAATTCGCCGATGGCCCTGGCGACAAGTGGCGGAACGGCGTTTGCAACCTGGGTGAAGCGCGGTACCTCTCGGCGGCGCAAGTGACCGCCAGTCGTATACTTGCCTTTGAACTCGAACCAATCTGGAAATGACTGGAGGCGAGCATTCTCGCGTACCGTCAGCGTCCTGGGCTCTGAGTAGTGCAGCAGGTCATCGGGCATGCTTGTAATCGTCGGTGATGGCATGTCCGGATCGAGAACCCGGAGCGCGCGCTTTTTCAGGCCGAACTTCGCGCGAACCTCTTCGTTGATAGACGTATTGAGCCGCCCCTCTGCGTGGCTCAGATCGATGATTTGCCGGAAACGCGCAGTGATGTCCTCGTTGTGCCGGGCCAGCCTCAAGTCCGCCGGATGGGCAACGCCAGCGTTCATTAGCTTCTGATACTTGGTCAGCGGCACCTTGTACTTCGTTTCCAGGAAGCCAACCGTGTCACGAGAGTCCTGCGTGCCATTGCGCGCAATTTCCAGGTCCGAGATTGCCGCTTTCGATGATACCGGGACCTGAAGACCAATCGACCTGAGAAATGCAGGCAATCCTGCTTTCAGCTCTTGGAATGGATCAATCACATTGAGTGTGCGGCTGGTGGCAAGCACAAAGTAACGCGTCCGCCGCTGTGGCACGCCGAAGGCGGACAGGTCAAGCAGGGCATCGTGGACGTCATAGTCCACCGCCAACGCGGCGCGCAGCTTGCTCGCATAATTAGCTCCGGTCTCGAAATCTGACGTGAAGCCACGGACATTCTCGATGAGCACCACCTTCGGCTTAATCAGCTTGACCAACTTCAGGTAGGACGAAAACAGCTTATTGCGCGGGTCATCGTGGCGCCTACGGCCTGCACTGGAGAACCCCTGGCAGGGCGGTCCACCCACCAGCAGGTCTACGGTTCCTTGCAGCCCTTCCAATGCTTCACCATGCTTGGACAACAGCGTTTGGATACCAATTGGCTCCTTCGGAAGCCACTTTGGCCATGCGAACTTGTGCGCGCCATGTCGGTCGACGAGGTTGGCCTTGAGCGTAGCGAATGCGAAGTCGTCGTGCTCGATAGCGAACAGGCCACGCCATCCGGCCTGCAGCAGGCCCAATGACAGGCCCCCACACCCTGCGAAGGCGTCGACAAAGACCGGCGGCTTCATGGAGGGCGGCGTTACCATGTCGGGGCGACAATCGTGCTCATGCAGGCACTATGCCGTGGATTCGAAGGCTGCGCCAGGTCAAAGTCTAGCGCCACGGTCTTAACCATTCCCTCTATGTCATGGGAGCCACACCACGCCTTATCTTCGGCAGGACGTGATGCCGTGTCTCAGGCGCTTTCGGAGCGGAGCTTGCATCGACGGTGCCACTGGCGCGTGGCAAGTCAGGGCTGACGCGCGCCTGCACACGGCGCACCGGCCACCGGCAAGTCAGATAAGCCGGCCGCGGGTTAAATAGGCTCTGCCGCATCTGCGCTTTGCAGGTCGCCTTCTGGCACCTTGATAGGAAGATAGCCAGCCTTCGCGATACGCTGCAGTACCAAGAGTGGCACCATGTGCTTATTGTCCCGCGCAGAGTAGCGGGCCGCTTGCCTCACCAGGGCAAAGTCGCCGTAATAAACTTCCGTCCAGTCGCCCGTGAGATCAATTTTCAAGCAAAGGAGCAGGTCGGCCTCGCCCCTAAAGCCGATTTGAGACGCCGCGAAGTTGGTCTTCACTTGGACCGTCTTCCCGTCCGGCCTGATTCCGTCATAGCCGTTCGCCCCGCGAGGGGCTTGCGTCAGGCCGTAGACCTCCGTTGCAATAAATTCCCCGTAGTCGCCTAGCAGGTTGCCAAGCCCTGCCCACTTGAACTGGGGTGCAAGCGACTTGAGCGTGCGTTGCGACGCGAACAGTGAAGCGAGCACGCCTTTGATCGCCTCTATCCTTTGGTCTTTCGTGATCATTGGCCGTTGCTCAGAACCCTGCTGGTTGTATGCCGCCGATTTGGCCACTTCCGCCGAGTCTGGTCAACAGAGAGCAAGATCGTTGCACCTCGACCGCCCAAAATCGTTCTCTCGTAGCGCTGCTGCGTCACAAATCCATCTCCCGTTGTGCGCCGCCCCCCAATCCACGGCCAGTAGGACGGGGAAACTGGCGCCGAGGCGCGTACGCGCAAGGCATCCAACCGTATCCCTGAAGGGGCCCTCGGCCGGACCCTCCGTTGCGCGCCCGCTATCTCCTCGTCTCCCGATATTTCCCGTCCGGCCGCGGTTGGCGCAGCCGATAACCAACAGGAGATCCTCCAATGACCAAAATCCTTAACGTCAACGACCTTTGCGACGCGATCGCCGCGTCTACGCTCGACGAAGTCACACAGCGTGCCCTGATCGATGTGCTGGAAAGCTCCGTGGCGCGTGTCGCCAAGGTTCTCGCCGACCACTACGGGATCATCTCCGAACACGCCGAGTACGAAGGAGGCTTCGGTGGGCTCTGCGTCAATTTCCGCCCTGCCTACGAAGGCCAGGAATGCCCCGACGTAATCGATGAGGGCGACGAAGGCGGGGATTGGCCGTGATCCGGCCCCCGCAAGCGACGGTGACGGTCGGTCGCTGCACAGGTGAACAGGCGACAAAGATATTTTGTCTGACCAACCGTGTTGGGAGAGACACGCCGGAACGCGGCTATTTCTGGGAGGCAGTCCCCGCGGGCGGAAACTCCGCTACGCTCACATCAACCGCATGCCGGCACGACCGGCACGAGAAACGTTTTTGTCTCCCGACCGGCCTGCCGCCTGCGGCATCACCCAACGGGAGTATGCAATGGCCAACCGGTCATCCTCGAAGTCGAAGAAGCCTACCCACGAGGCGTTCGTCGTTACCGGCGAAGGCGAGGCTGCGTTCTGGACCAAGTTAGGCGCGGCATGGCCGCATGACGACGGCAAGGGGTTCAACGTCGAACTCATTGCCCTGCCCGTCAGCGGACGTCTCGTCGTCCGCGAGCGCAAGTCTACGAGCGCCTGATCGGCTGCGACCGGCGGTGTATTCTGCCGTCGCTCGTAAAACGAAGTAGCCTTGTGCGATTCTTCCCAGAGCAGCGGTTAGGCACGCTGGCGTGGTGAGGGAAACCATCCTCCAAAACTCGGAAATGGTCGAAGCCCGTTGAGAGCTGATGACCCGCAACGTGCAGAGCTACCTGCCCCGCACCGGAAACGGTGCGGGGCAAATTTGCTTGATGTGCTCCGAGCCAAACGACTCCTGCGATCACGGCCTGAGCACAATGGGGTCACTGTTCAGGTAAGCGATCGTGCGAGCCCAGAGTTGACGGACAACGGCATCACGACGCTTAAAAGCCTCCAGGACGGCTTGCGGGTCCGGCCGCGCCTTCTCCTCGCGCTTGCTCTGGTCAGTGACGTGGGCAATCCGCTTGCTCTCAATAATCGCTTTTGACCAATCCACCTGATCATCATCCGGGGTATATCCGTTGTCGGTCAGATCGTAGCCGTACAATTTCGACAGCCAGTATCCGTAGAACAGGCCGTAGCTTGGCCATTCCTCTGCATCCAACATGCGGGCCAGGTCTGCCAGCCGCGTGACGAAGCGGTCCGCCCCGGCGACGAAGGTCCATAGCGCGGGCTCGTCTTCGAACGCGCGCTGTGTTGTTTTCAGGAATTTCCAAAACACTTCCTTGTCGGACATCTCCTCGTCGCCGTACTCTTGGTAATCGTCGAGGAATCCGAGCCAACCATCGAGAATGGGATCCGCATACCAAAGCATGTGCTGGGACAGAAATGACGCGAAACGGCCTTCCGACCCTTCGCGGATGTCGGGAAGCTTGACCGGGAGAAACCCCAGGCCAACGCCGACACGTTGCGCCAGATAGATCACGCCGATGTAGCTGTAGTTGTAGAGGTAATCTCTTGCTCCCTCCGACCATAAGAGGTTCGTAAGGTCCTCTTTTACTTCCTGTTGGATGTCGGTGACGGAAATGTACTGGTTCTCGATCGCCAATTCATAGAGCTGATAAATTGTGAGCGCCTCGTCGAAGGAGTCCCTGAGAAGGCCTTCCTTGCGAACAATGCGCCTTCCTTTCCAATGCGGACGAAGCAGGTCTTTCAATGCAAGTTGTGTTTCTGAGCCAGGCTTGCGCTCCTTCGCCGACCTCGGCGGCGTCCCGATCCGCTCCCAGGCGTCCTTGCCTCGCTCGATCCATTCACCGGACTTGAGGAATTCAATACGTTCCTGGACTTCACTGGACATCGTTGAGTCCTTTCAACATATCGAGGACCGTACTCTGGGTGTTCACTCCTTCGTTGACCGTCTTGATCATGCTTGAATGCGACATCCCCGTTATGTCCTCCTGGTCACCGTCCCACTTCGCAAGGCCGCCCGTGCCGACCACGAGGTCCTCGGTACCAAGGATCACTTTGCAAGGACCAAACTTTCCTTTCCCGAACCGCCGCATCGTGGCGTTCCAGGTGTGGAGCATTTTCAGCTCCCCGCTGTTCGGCTCAAGCGCGCGTGCGATCACGTAGCTGTCAGGCAGCAAGGCGCCGAATTTTCCTTTGGCGGCATCCGCCAGCGGAGCAAGTGCAGCAAGGCCGGCCAGCGAGCTTCCATTGAGCGGACTGCCGAACAGGACGGTTGCCTTCAGCGCGTCGAGCAATCCATCCGGGTGCTCCGACATCGCACAGAGCAACTGGCGAAGCCCCAGCGTTCCCAAGGAATGGCCGAACAAAGCAAGTTGCGAGTAGTTGTTGCGGTCAAAAGGCGGGCGTCGGGCGGAAGCCAACTTCCACTGGGTCCCGACGATGTTTCCGATCTCCAAAAAGTTCTTAATGGAATAGGTTTCGTAACCCAAAAACAGATAGTCCCATTCTGCGAGAACGGGATGGTCGTCAGCATGCTGCTTCAGGTAATCCGCCAAGCGTCCCCACGTGCTTAAGTACGTTCCGCGAAAACCATGGATGAAAATGACCAGTTTGGTATTCGCCGTATCCGTTCGGCGGACATGCGCCCAAAGCGCCCTCTGTCGATCAATCAATTCCCGTGTCACGATCGCATCCCCCCTCTGCGTTGGCATTGGCCCTCCAGTGTCGTGGCCGATTGTCGCTTTATTGCCACACAACTTTGCCCTGACTCCTTCCGGCAAGCCAAGCCTGAAAGTCTGGTTTTTGGCGCGTCAGCCCGGCTTCATCATTGAAAGACACTAGTTCAGGCTTTTCGCATGCGCACGCGCTACTCAAAGATAGATTCGACGATCGACGATTATATACCTGGCCATATTTCGATTTTTCTCGCGCTCAGCAGCAGCAAGCAAAGCGCTACGGCCCATAAAGCAATTGGGAAAATGAAGTCGATCCATTTTCGAAATTTGCTTGTTCGCTCGATTTCGCGAATAACCTTGTAGAAGCTCCTGTGCGAAAAGCCGTACTGTTTCGCGACCATTTGAACCTCCTCATCCGACGTGGCATCATCGAACGGCTGAAAGAACTTCTTTACGCCGAGCGCCGCTCGGCCCTTTGTCCACTTAAAAAGCGCGTTGTCACGAAGACAATAGAGAACAAAGCGGAGCAAGAAAAAAAGAGATAAGCCAGTGACGACAAGCGCCGCAGAACCTCCAACAATCACAACCTCGCCAGCGGGTGTTGGAAGCTTTGTGATCTGCACCAATTGCAGCCCAAGGGCCACGGCAATGCCAGATAAAGCGAGCGTGAAAGATTGAGCTTTTCGGGCTTGCTCAGACAGCGGCTCTTTCAAGAATTCCTGGACCAAGGGCTCCAGAAGGTCACTTGCTCAAGATCGCACTGAATCTGCTTACTCTCGTCGGACTCCATTCGACCTCCTCCAGAAGACACTTACGACCTTAGACCAGAGATCTTATTCGGTATCGGGCCGGCCAGAACGTCACAATCGAAGCAACGCTCGCCTCCAATTCACGCGATGGATCAATATTTGTAGTTCAATCTGACGACGTATTGATTCAACCACGTCATCGTATCTTTGTTCGTCCCTCGTTCGTACCCCACTGATACCGAAGCGTCGCCATTCTCCGTGATATTATACGCAAGCTCTGCGGAGTACCGGGAGATCGCAGTTGATGAGTACGCATCCCAGAACCCCTGATAGGTCATCACCAGGTTCAACCTGTTACGTAGAAATTCGGGGACGACCATGCTGGTGGGAAAGAAGAAGCCATACAGTTGCACGGTCCCGCCCAACCAGGCGTAGTTGCCGACCTGCAAATCCGTGAAGCCAATCCTATCAACACGTCTTGCGTCTGCTTCGGCCTGAACTCGCCAATACCAGTCGAAATTCGGAGAGAATAGCGTAGGCGATCCCCCAAGCCTGGCCTCATACTTCCACGGCTCCCACGTCGCAGTGACGCCGTCTGACCGCGCTACGCCACGAAAATCCGTTTGATAATATGGTGAGACCTTGAAGGCCTGCAGGTTGAAAAAGCCGCTGAAGATTGTCCATTGCGCGTCGAAGCCACCGCTTAAAGCACTCCTTTCCGATTTCTTGAGTGGATCATTGATGGTGCCCTGCGCAGACACCCACGGCGCGATGGCGAATGCCGACAGGTAGGCATGCTCCGGGCCGTATCCATCTGGTCGAGGCAGGCAGGGTTGCCGCCAACCCTCGGGAAGAACTGCCACCATACCGTTGATTTTAGCCGTCTTTGCGTGCTCGGCTTCGTCGCCGGTATAGCTGATCGACGCGCCAAGCGCTTTCGAGCGTGGCGTAATCCCGTAAAGGAAACTATCCATCCGGTCACGCCGGACAAATATCTCCTGGGGCTTCAAACACTCATCCGGCTCTGGTTTGGGTGTCTGAACTAGGTCCTCCAACGGAAGCCCACCACGCTTGGCGTCGCTGACCTCTTTGCCGATGGCAAACAACTTCTCGGAATTGGACTCTGTATTCGTCGCGGGAGGCGCGTTTCCGCCATAGCGCTTCTTTATGTCGGTTTGGAGTGCCTGATACTCTACGCGGTCGAGCTTGCCATCGGTGTCCTTGTCGTATTTGGCAAGGACGGGATCGTCGCGATGAGCGCGATAGACATCGTACTCAGCCTTGTTCAGGGCACCATCCTTGTTCTTGTCGTAACGCTGAAGCTCATCGAGCGTCAGCGCGTTTGCACTGCAAGGTATTCCGAGCAAGAGGAGTGCAGCACCGATCCTCATACGCATGGTGACCTCCTCAATCAGCGGTGACGATCCAACCATTCCCTTGAAAGTTCTTGACGATCGCGCCTCCCAGCTTGCCCATCGTATTGACATTCACGACATCGGACTGCTGGAGGTCCAGGCGATAGGGCTTGAACTGGGCCGTTCCATTTAAGAAGGCGGCGTACGCGATGACGTTCGGAATGTTGTAGTCACTTGGGGAGTCGCTGAGATTTCTGATGGGCCGCCCAAGCACATCAACCCAGAGATCATAGATCTTGGATGCTGAGATCGTTTTGGCGACCGCATGGGCGTCGCTGAACAGAACATGCGGTTTCCGCCCACCGGGCTGCTTGCGGGCCTTCTTCGCTTTCTTCGCTGATTTCACCATAGTCCCACCCCCATCTTGTTTAAGTCAGATGATCCGCCTCACTACTGGGCGGGCGCATTTTTTTGACCTATCTCGGTCGTAGTCGACGCGCCGCCGCCCGGTTGCGCCCCTCCGCTCGGCTTTTGAATGCCATAGGCCGCAATCGCGAGGAAAAGAACCGACGCCGCTAACGCGGCCAGACCCGGGCTCGCTTTTGTCAAGCTGTCGACGAGCTTTGCCGCGTTTTCAAACAGCTTGGCTGGGTCAAAATCGACAATGGCCGCTCCGTCGACTTTTGGTACGGCAGGGTTCGCAAGATTCTTGGCGACCCCGGCTGCCGCATCCTGAGCATCCTTCGCAGCGCCGGCGGCAACCGTGAGCTGCCTGTAGGTCAGGACCAGAAATGCAGAAAAGGATATCCACGCGAGCGCCAACGCGCTCCAGACGAACGCCGTCCCGACGCCCATAAAAATGCCCCCAAAGCAAAAAGAACGTCTTGAAACGTTACGATTAAACGATAGATTTTTGTCTGATGCAACTCATACGCGACTCCCGCCGTCTAACATTTTGAATCCGGATGGTGGCTATCACAGGTTGAAATCCTTCCGGCACCTGTTACGCTCACTGCATTTCATCAATGACTTTTCAGGGAGGGCGCTCGCGTGGCCAGCCCCAAGATCATTATCCTGTCCGACGGCACCGGTAACGCCGCCTCAAGTGTCTGGCGTACGAACGTCTGGCGGATGTTCCAGGCGCTCGACCTGGAAGGCAACAGCCAGGCCGCGAAATACGACGATGGCGTGGGTACCTCGTCCTTCGTGCCGCTCGCCGTCTTGGGCGGCGCATTCGGGTACGGCCTCAAGCGCAACATCCTCGACGCCTACAAGTTCATCTGCCGCAACTACGATCACCAGAACCCCTCCAAGATCTACCTCTTCGGCTTCAGCCGTGGCGCGTTCACCGTGCGCGTCCTCGGCGCGCTCATTCTTCAGCAGGGCCTGGTTGTGGCGGACACCGAAGCGGAGCTGCACAACGGCGCGGTCAAGGCTTATAGGGCCTACCGGGCCAAGGGTTACCACTCGATCTTGCGGATCGAGGTGTTCTTCCGCGCCTTGCGCGACTACATCCTGGTGCCGGTGCTGGACTTCCTGCAGGGCAACAAGCCCTACGCCAAGATCGTCCGCAAGGACATCCCATCCATAGAGTTCATCGGCGTGTGGGACACGGTCGCGGCCTACGGCCTGCCCATGGATGAGATGACGCGCGGCGTCAGCAACTGGATCTGGCCCCTTGAGCTTCCGAACCGGGTCTTGAGCCAACGCGTGAAATGCGCAAGGCACGCGCTTGCGCTCGACGATGAGCGGACGACCTTCCATCCCGTGCTCTGGACCGAGGAAGGCGAATCCAAGCCAGCGGTCCCCACCACCATTGACGACGAGCGCCTGGTCCAGGTCTGGTTCGTTGGTATGCACGCCAACGTGGGCGGAGGTTATCCCGACGATGCCGTATCGTTCGTGCCGCTGTCCTGGCTTGTCGACGAGTCCGTCAAGCGTGGTCTCGTGTTCAAGGAGGCTCCCTTCGCAGACCCCGACTCCATCAAGCTGATCAATTCATCGCAGGATAAGGACGGCCGCCTCTACGACTCGCGTTCCGGCCTCGGCTCCTACTACCGCTATGGTCCGCGGAAGGTCTCCGACCTGTGCAATGACCCGGATGTCGGCGTCAGCGTAAAGTTGCCGAAGATCCACGAAAGTGTGTTCGACCGTATCGACAGCGGCTGCAACGCCTATGCCCCGATCGGCTTGCCGCCGGAGTACCTCGTGGTTTCCCGCAACGGCAAGCTCACGCCGCTCGGGCCGACGACATTCGAGACGCCAACGGGTGCGCCCGCCCGGTTTGCGGCACAGGAAAAGCTCTGGAATTTCGTCTGGATGCGTCGGCTGGCGTATTTCGCCACCCTAGCCGCCACGCTGCATCTTGCGGCGTTCTGGCTGTTTCACGACCGGATCAAGGAGCATGAGTTCGAGTCACCCATCCGGATGGTCTCCGAACTCGTGCGGTTCATCGAGTCCTTCCTGCCGAAATCACTCCACTGGTGGACGGACTGGTACGCCGCGAACCCTGAATGGTTCGCCGGGGGCATCGCCGCCGTGATCCTGCTTATGGTTCTTGGCGGTAGCCTCAGCGCCAAAATCAAGGACCGGATGCGCCTGCTGTGGCGGGACCGGGCGGCGCCGGTGCCGCTCTCTGGCCCGATGCACGACGCCATTTACGCGTTCAGGACCCACCCGGCCTATCAATTTGCCATCCGCGCTGGGAAGCGGCACGTCCTGCCCCTGCTTTTAGTGGTAGTGATGGTCTGGTTCGGCGCCACTCTTGCGAGTCATTTCCTGTTCAACGTCGCGGATTCTATGGGGGCATTCTGCAAAGGCACTGCGGAGGCAACCCTTATCCCGGTCAATAAGGGCATCGAACAGGACGGCGCCGACTTCGCAACATCTGCGATCTGTGCGCCAACAGGCCTGAAGGTCTTTTCCGGGCGCTCGTATGAGATCAGGATCGCGGTCACCGAGCCTTGGAACGATGCAGAGCGGCCGACCACGCCTGCTGGCTTCCGGACCTCCACGGTCGAGCTTGCCAGCCGGTGGAAGTTTCGCAGCGCCATTTTCCTTCGCCGCATCCTGTTCAGGCCCTGGTACCGCATCATTGCGCGGGTGGGCGAGACCGGCGTGGACGAGTATTTCCTGGATCCCATCCCGCTTCCGAACACGACACCGCAGACCTACAAGGCAACCTTCAAGGCTGCGCGCAGCGGCGAGCTTTTTCTCTACGTGAACGACGCGGTGATCGGCCTGCCGTGGCTCAGCGACACGTTTTACCCGAACAACGGAGGCAAGGCCAAGGTGACCGTGAAACTGCTGTGAGATCGTTCACACCACCTGTTCTCAAGTCAGCTTCCGGGCTCTCCTCGATGGGCTACGAGCGCGCGGTCTACCAAGGTCCGCTACGATGGATCCTTCTCATCTTCAAAGCCAGCAAGGGTAGCCAGCTTTTTGATTGCCGGTTTCAGGCCATCGCTCAATAGCTTCGCTTGTTGTTGAACAGAGCGACACGCGTCCCGGTAAAGCTTCATGCTGGCCAGAGAGACCCTGCCGTCCTCATCCAGGTTGGTCAAGCACCAGGTTTCTCTCTTTCTGGCGATGTCGACCCCCCTTCTGAGATTGTCGAGGAGGAAGACGTTCGACAGTGAAAACAAATGGATCTTGCGCCATGCCTTTTCGAGCTCACTGTATTCGTCCAGCGACAGTCCGTATTCGCCAGACGACAAGCCGTCCCCCCATTGGACATAGTCGGCTTTGGCATCCCTCAGCAGGTCCTCCGGCCCGAGTCTCTCCAATTGGCTCGTTTTTACTTGGATCGTCTCTTCCAGTTTCATCAAGATGAGGTCCGTATCTTGGGACATTCGTCCCACCTCGTGCCGAAGACGCAGGAACATCCCGTACTGCTGGCTCTTCAGCTCACGTCGCGCGGCGTTGCGCTCGTTTGCTGCAACCTGCTTGTCGAACGCTATCCTCTCTTCAGCAACGCTTCTGTCGAAGGCAATCCTTTTCATGACGCCTCGATAAGCAGCCCACGCTGCGAGAAGCGCAAATACACCCGCGCCTAACGTCTGAAAATCCTTGGCTACGCTGTACCAGGATTGGGCCGCGGGCGGGGTCGTGAAGGCTCTAAGAGCGTCAAACAGGTTTTGAGCAGCGACTGGATCAGGCATTACCTTGCCCCCATGCGAGAATGCTGACGCAGCCGGTACGCGTGTGCGCATCGGCAGTTCTTAGGTCCATGGTAACGGCCCAAGCCCGTCGCGATTGTGAAATAGGACACGTTTTCGATAGACACAGGCTCGCTCTACGGCCGGACCAGACCCCGCGGTTAGGCCCGCTGGATGGGGGCCCGCTTTCCGGCGCAGCCAATCGCACGTGCTCGCCGGCGTGATCTCATAAAGGAAGTGCGCGGAGAACGAATCTTAGCCCTCTCGTAAGCAGCTGCCGCGCCTACCCCTAGTAAGAAAGGATCTTCGCTCCGCCACCGTATCCCAAAACAGTTCTGGCGTGGTCCTATTGCGTCTCAGGCCCATCTCCCGTGCGCGTCTAACCCCAATACACGGCCAGTAGGACGGGGAAACTGGCGCCGAGGCGCGTACGCGCAAGGCATCCAACCGTATCCCTGAAGGGTCCCTCGGCCGGACCCTCCGTTGCGCGCCCGCTATCTCCTCGTCTCCCAAAAATTTCCCGTCCGGCCGCGATTGGCGCAGCCGGCGAAACCAAACGGGAGATAACCAAATGAAACGCAACGAAAAGAACCAGCGCCCCCACGGAGTTTTCGTGGTCGAGGGCGAAGGCGACAAGGCCTTCTGGACCAGGGTAGGTGCAGCCTGGCCACACGATGACGGCAAGGGCTTCAACATCCAGCTCAGCTGCCTGCCCGTAAACGGCCGCCTGGTCATCCGCGAACGCAAAGTCGCCGAAGACGACGTGGAGGCGGGGCAATGAGCCCCGTCGCCACGCGGCGCTTCCTCGTCAAGTGCTTTGACTACGAGGAATGGGGCGTCATCGTCGAAGCCGCCAGCAGCGAGGACGCCATTCACAAGGCCGAGGCCATCTACCTGACCGACAGCCTGGGCAACATGGACGGCTTCGAACTTCTCCGCAGCGACTTCGGCTGGGAAGCCCGGCCCCTGGTGCAGGAGGTGCAATCATGAGCGCCCTGCCCATCCAGGACATCCGCAACACCGTGCTTCACGGTGACTGCGTGGAGGTCATGCAGCGCATGGCCTCCGGTTCGGTCGATTTCATCCTTACCGATCCGCCGTACTTGTGCCGGTACAGGTCCCGCACAGGCCAGACCATAGCGAATGACGATCGCGATGGCTGGCTGGAGCCGGCATTCGTGGAGATGTACCGTGTGCTGAAAGATGACTCCTTCTGCGTCAGCTTCTACGGCTGGAACGCTGCCGACAAGTTCATCGGCGCGTGGCGCAAGGCGGGATTTCGTCTGGTTGGCCACATCGTCTTCCGAAAGCGCTACGCTTCGGCTACGGGCTACACCGAAAGCCGCCATGAGCAGGCCTACCTGCTTGCCAAAGGGCGCCCTGAGCTGTCTGGCTGCCCTGTGCCCGACGTCATGGACTGGGAGTACACTGGCAATCGTCTGCATCCTACTCAGAAGCCCATCAATATCTTACGTCCTCTTATTGAAGCGTTCTCTCCGCGCGGCGGTGTCGTGCTTGACCCGTTTTGCGGGTCGGGATCAACGTTGGTGGCATCGCGAGTTGCAGGACGTTCATCGGTTGGCATTGAGCTGGAGCCAAAGCACTGCCGCACGGCTGACTTGCGGCTGCACTCCGCTGCCTGAGGACCGTGCTCTGCACGCGATCGGGGGTCCGGGGGGCCTTGCCCCCCGGCCGATTTGTCTGACTACTGACATCGGGCCTTCCGGCGGGACATCCGCCTTTTAACGCCGAGGGGTGATGTTTGCTTGCAACGCTTGTGAAATCAGGAGAGGGTTTGTCAGGTGAATGGCGCACTTATACATCGCTTCGCGACATAGGTGCGCGGCCGCCACGGCGGCCGGAAGAGTCGCTGCGCGACAAGCAACAAGAAAAACAAAAGAAATTGGCCTCGTACCATTTGTCCGCTCAACCCGTGAAGCGCTCTGAGGGGCGCTCGGTCGTTGCGATGGCAGCATATCGCGCGGGTGTCGCCTTGAAGGACGACAGGCGCGGCACCGTTGCCGACTACAGCCGGCGCCGTGGTGTCGCTCATGCGGAGATCATGGTCCCTGAGGGTTGCGCGGATTGGCTAGGAGACCGTGAGACGCTCTGGAATCACGTCGAAGCCATCGAGGTACGCCGCGATGCGCAGCTCGCCCGAGAAATCAACATGGCGCTGCCCCATGAGCTTACGCACGAGGAACGGATGTCACTGGTGCGCACGTTCGTGAAGGAGCAGTTTGTGTCCCAGGGCATGGTTGTGGATTTCGCCATTCACGCGCCAGTTCCGGAGAAAGGAGACGACCCGCGGAATTTCCATGCGCACCTGCTGCTGACACTTCGGCAGGCGACGCCATTGGGCCTAAGGCGCGTCAAGACGCGCGCATGGAACAGCGACGCCATGCTCATCAGTTGGCGGAAGGCCTGGGCCACCCACCAGAACAACGCCCTGCGGGGAAGGGGCCACACCGCTCGTGTCGACCACCGCACGCTGGCAGCCCAGAGGGCGTCCGCCCTCTCCCGCGGCGACCGCTTTCAGGCGCTGGCGCTTGAGCGCGCGCCGGAGCTGCATGTCGGTCCCAGTGTAAGGAAGGCTGCGCGTGAACGCGCGCCCGCCAGCAAGGACCAGGCACACGGGCCGGTTCGTCGCACGCACGCTCGCAAGAAGGTGCGCCGCATGGTGCGCTACACGCAGTTTGACGAGGGTAGCCGCGCCGAGTTCAACACCACGCGCCTGCGATCGAATGCTGGCAAGCTCGGTTTGAGGGCCGCGAAGGTTCAAAGGCATCTCGCCAAGCTGAAAACACGTAGGGTCTACTATGCCGCGCGTCTTCGCGAGTCTGAACGCGCGGAAACGTCATCTGAGGACCGCACGTCCGCCTGGGAGCGCACGCTCCACGCCCGCAGGCGGGCTGCGCAGGTTCAATGGCTCATTGCGGAGCTTGACCGGTTGTTCTTCCAGTTGCTCGGTTTGCGTGAGGACCAGCTTGTACGCCTCACGGTTTGGTCAAACCGGTTCCGGTACCGGCGCCAGGATCTCACGCACCTTCGCCTAACGGGCCGGTCGCGTCCACGCTAGGGGGCGGCCACCGGTCGTATATGCCCCACCAGCTCCAATGGCGCCACGAACGGTAATTGACCTTCGAGGCAAGTACCGGATAGCGCAGGATGTCGCTCCGGTAGATGACAATGGACCTGCGGCCCGGCAGGCGCATCACCTCAGAAGGGTCAAGCAGCCAGCGTCCTGTCTCCGAGGAGCCGAGGGAGTGCTGTTCACGGGTCATGTCGGCGGTGGAACGCGAGGTGCCCTGGTTGCGGGCCAATGACGTCTGCTGGCCGATGGTCTCGGAGACGAACCGAGCCGCTTCCAGGTCGGAGACGTTGAAGAACACCTTGCATGTGGCGTTCGCGAGGAACGAGCCGGCGCGCCGATAGATCGCGCGCAGCTGGCTCATGTCCTGGAAGACCAGGAGCGGCGTGCAGTACGCGCGCAGGTACCCTACCCCGCGCTCCAGCGGCTCGAGGTGGCCGAGCGCCGCGGCTTCGTCGAGCAGCAGGAGAACCTTCCGCTTGGGGCGTGGCAGGTTCTTGGAGCGCGTCAGCGTATTGATGACGCTGCCGACCATCACCCGGAGGAATCCTGCGTATATGTCGAGCTTCTCCTCGTCGACCACGAGGTAGATGGTCTTCACCTGGCTCACGAGTTTACCGAAGTCGCAGTCGGAATAGCGGCTGATTTCGCTGGCAGGGCCGCCAGCGGTCCAGACGCGGGTGGCTTTCTCGGTGTTGGAGAGGATGCTCCTGAACTCCTCGCTGGCGTCCATCGAGAGGAAGCTTGCCGCGATCTCGGCGGCGGCGCGGGGGCCGCCAGTGGCGATCTCGCGCAGCAGCTCCTTGAACGTCTCTGGCGGCAGCGTTGATAATGTTCGCACCTCGGCCAGGTTGCGCCGTTCCGGCTCAAACCTGACCACATGCAGGATCAGGCACGCCAGCAGGCCTTCGGCCTTGGCGTCCCAGTGGCTGGTCTTGTCATCGGGGATGATCATGAGGCGAGCCAGGCCCTCCGCATCGTCGCGCTCGTGGAAGGAGCCGGCGCGGATCATGTCGAGCGGATTGAAGTGGTCCGAATTGGCGGGGGTGGTGGTATCGAGGATGCGGACCGTGCCGAAGGAAGCGCGGCGACGGCGGGTGATCGCGCTGTTCTCCCCCTTGATGTCGGTACAGACCACCGAGCCACGGTAGTCGAGCAGATTGGGTATCACCACTCCGACACCCTTGCCCGCCCCCATCGGCGCGAACACGGTAATCATGCCGTCCTTGTTGAAGCGCAAAAAAGAGCGCCCCGTTCGGCCGACGATGGGTCCGTGTCCACGTCGCACGCCGGACCATATCAACTCCCAGCGGTTCGCAAACCGAGCCGAGCCCAGGGCTCCGCCAGGGCTGATACCGCGCCAGCGCCAGAGCATCATCAGGCTGGACATCACGAGGATAAAGGTACGGATGCCCACCCGAACGGCGAGCAAGCTCATCCGCAGAAGCACCCAAATCACCTGCATCGACCGTACTGTTACAGGCTGGCGGCCGAGAGCCAAGGATTACGGATAATAACCAGCTGCAGGCGTCCGCAAGTCGCTGATGCTGCGGCGCTCGCCTGCTGCATCATCATTTGAATGACAACCGAGAACGCTCGCAAACGCGCGAATATAACCCTTCTCTATCGTCGCGGAATGTTTGGCCAGAAGTACGAGCCGACCTGGTCAATAACGCTGCCTGCCCTGCGCCTCTGGTCGACATCCGCTTGCGCGCCTTTGTGCCCGAGGCTTGCTGCACGGTCATAGAGTTGGTCGGCTTCTCCCCACCTGCTGGCAGTCAGTTTCTCACCGCGGATTGCGTCCGCGAGTGCGATCATCGAGTCCACGTCGCCCAGTGCGACGCCTTGCCGGTAGAAAGACTCGGCCTCCTTCCAACGCCCCCGCTTTGCGTAGTACGTAGCGGCGTTGTCGCAAGCCGCAGGGTAACCTAACTTCGCCAGTTGCTCGAAAAGCTCCTTGGGTGTCTCGTCATCACCTCCAGCGACAATGGCCCGACCAAGCTGGTATAGCAGCCGCTGCTCTTTGGGGTAGCTGTCGAGAGCCTCCTTGCAGGCAAGCGAGGCTGCCGTGGCGATACGCTTGAGGTCGGGCCACCTCATGCCAAGCCCTGGCGATGCCCTGCGCGCATCGGTCGGGTTGGCCGCGAGCCGATCACACTCAGTAACAACGATGCTCTGGCCTGCCGGATCGGTTTTCATCTGAGGAGTGACCGGCTGCGGCGTCGGAGTGGCCAGCTGGACCGGCGGCACAGGCGCGGGTACAGCCTGGGATTGGGGCTGTGGTGGGATCTGCGGCTGGGCAGGCGGCATGTTCCTGATCGTAAGGCGTGCCTCGTCAAGATCGCGCCGGGCCGTTGCGAGTTCGGCTCGGGTTGCCGCGTGGGCGTCACCCTCGCGCTTGAGGTCGGCTCTCGTTTTCTCCTCGGCCTTCTGCGCGGCTTCACGGGCGGCAACGGCGGTGTTCAGGCTTCGCGCGGCAGCTTCCTTCTCGTTCAGCGCCGCATTGCGCGCGTTCCAGATTTCGTCGCGTTCCTTGACGAGCGCCGCATTCGCCGCCTGCGCTGCACGAAGCTCGCTGTCCTTCGAAACGGCCCATCCCAGACTTCCAATGGCCGCAAAAGCCGCAAGACCGGCGGCCGCCATGCGCCAATCCCAGGTACCCGAGCGCTCAGGTGGCGCGGCGACGGTGAGTGCTGCGGGCGCGCGCGCGCGCACCGTGTCCCAGTTCACCACCTCCGTGGCCGGGGACCCCGCAGGCTCGGCCGCGGCAGGCTGTTCCTCTGCGGCGCTGGCCTGTGCCACCGCACCTGCCCGTTGTTCACTTACCTCGGATGCTTGGTAACCGCCGTCCTCCGCCACAGATTCCGCGGCGGCGGGAGCCTGTACTGTTGCCGGTTCACCTCGGGCGTGCGGGCTCTGCACATCAGCGTCGGAACGACGTTCGTGCGCATCCGTTGCCGGCGGCTCCTTCAGCTCCGTCGCAGACTCTTGCGTGGCGGCTTGAACTGCAGCGGAAGGATTGGCCGGCGGGTGGGAGGGTTTGCCGCCGTCCGCCTTCATGCGGGCGACACACTCCGGGTCGGCATATGCGGGCCGCTTGTCGAGCCGCGCGGGCGGTTGCCCGCGTGAGAAGGCCACCACCTTGTCCGCGAATTCGAGGCCGGTGAGCTGGTGGGCTTCCACCAGCGGTTTGCGCGTTCCGTCGAGCAGGCCGTGGCGAACGCCCAGGTTCTCAGTAAGCCAGCGCGCCGCGTCCTCGTCCGGATTCATGAAGCAGCGTATCGCGCAATTGCTCATCATCCCGTGCGCGTTGGGATAGATCGACCGGAGCTGGCTGAGGTATTGGCAGAACAGCCACAGGCGCACGCCGTAACCGCGGCCTACGTCGAGGGACTGTTCTATAACGTCGAGGCGGCCGAGGCGGGCCATTTCGTCCAAGAAGAACGTGATGGGCTGTGCATCCGACTCCGGCGTCTCGCGGTAAAGCTTGAAGAGCGACTGGCCGATTAGGACCCGGAGGACGCTGGCGAAACGTTTGATATCCTCAAGGGTCACTTTGATATACACGGTGGCGCATTCGCTCCGCAGGAGCGAGGCGTCGAAAGTCGTATCACCGGTGATCGCCATGATGTTCGGGGACTGCCATATCTCCAGGTGTCGCCGCGCGGAATCGAAGATGCTCTCACGTTGCTTCACAGGCATGCCTCGCAGCGCCTTCGCCTGAAGTGCGAGTTGGGGACTGCCGAGCTCTTCCAGCCTGCCACACCATGCGATGACGTCTGGATCCTCCGAGGTGTAGAGCAGCTCAAGCACGGACTTCATAGTCCTCTCGTCGCCCTCGCGGGAGAGCGCTACATCCAGCACCGCGGTGGTGATCATGTCCCGCGCGCGGCCTTCGAAGTATTCGTCCTCCGTATCGAGGGCCTTCGGCCTGATCAGCAGGTCGGCGAGCGTGCGCGCATCTTCCCAGGCATTGCCGGGATCGGTGCGTACGCCGTCGAGAGGATTGAAGTGGAAGGAAATCTCAGGTTCGCGCGGCGCGAAGACGTAGGTCCTGCCGACTTCACGTTCGCGCCAGTTGCGCGACGCGGCCAGCATCTCACCCTTCACGTCGAGCACAAGCGCCGGCGCCTTGAGATAAAGCAGGTTGCGCAGGACGTGCGCCTGGCTCTTGCCGGCGCCCGAGGGAGCAACCGTGATAAGGCTCTCTCGCAGATCATAAACCAGGTCCTGGCTTCCTCCCGGAAAGCCGCCGATGCGTAGCGCCGAGGCCGACAGGCCGTCGCGAGCCAGGGCTCGCTGACCCTCGGCTTCCGTCATCCAGCGGTTTCCGCTGAAGAGGTAGCGCTCGACAAGCTCACGTTGCTTTTCGGCCAGGCCCGTGCTGGGTGCCAGGGCGGAGCGAACGGCCTGATTGAGATACTCCCGCCCTCCTGATGACGTGCCGAGCGACCCCGCGAGGAGCTGCTTGATGACTTCCAGCATCGCCGTGCGTTCGCGGAAGGCGATACTCGGGGGAAAGTCGTAAGCACACTCGCCGCCGTTCCAGACGATGGGAACGGCAATGCGAAGGTGGTCGTCCTTCGAGATCCGCCCGACCGCGGCAAGCACTTCGGTCATGCGGAGCGTCGCCCGCTCTGCCTCGGTCATCGAAACGAGCGTCCTCTGGAACGAGAAGCCGGCCATGCCGCCGGCCACGCCTGCGGCGCGGCTCTTGTCGCGCCAGCTGTTCTCAAGGTTGGCGAGGGTGCCGAAGATGCCGGCCGACTGGCCGCCGCCCTGGGTCGACAGTGTGATGTTGAGTGAGCGCATCCCTTTGGTGAACTCGCTCTGGCCTTCATGGGCAACCCGCAGCGCCGCTTCACTGATGGAAGCGCCGCCGATCAGGTGCTGGACCTCCGAGAGTCGGAAACGAAGCACGTTGAGCTGATTGTCGTGGAAGGCTTCGATGGTCGCGAGGCGCCTTTGCAGGTGGCGCTCCTCCGCCCTGGCGTCGGCGGCCTGGCGCTCCTCCACGCGCTTCTTTTCATCAGCATCCGACTGCACCTTCGCCCGCTCAAGCGTCTCGATAAGTCCCGGCAGGGCCGGGTCTGAGACGAACCTGCGGACGGCCGCACGCGTTTTGCGGCTGACCTCGGACGGGTACTTGATGGCATCGGCTACATGCCAGGGCGCGTGGCGGATCGCAGCCCGGAAACGCTGGTAGACAGCGTATTCCTCATCCGAAATGGGCGGTTCGGCATCCTTGATGCCGACCAGCCGCTGCAGGACCGAAACCGGACCGTCCGGTGACGTGCTCGTGCCCATATGCGCCCCAACGCGAGTAGCCCCATCGGCACTATCCAACGGTTGCGAGGCCAAAAGCAACCGGCTCTACGGGCCCCGCGCGCGAAGTCGGCTTAGGCCAGGGAGTCGGTGCATTGTTTCTGGGCAACCATCTGTGCGGGCCCATCTGCCGTACATCGTTCGTCTTGCGAGCGTTGGAGGGGCTTGTTACCGTGGATGCCGGCGGGAGTGCGCACTTATGGGTTTGCAGGCAAACCCGGCGCACCGCGAGGAGGCGCGAGTTGGCTATTTTCAGCCTGCATCACAGCCCCATCGGCAAGTCCACGCAGGCGCAGCCCTACACGGCCGCTGCCCACATCAATTACATTACCCGCAAGCGCGCTCTTCGGCTTATGCAGAAAGCCCGCCTGCCCGGCCAGAGCCCGCGGGAGATCGCCGACTATCTCCGGGAGTGCGAGGATACTGACCGCAAGAACGCGCGCGTCATCGACAAGGTGATGCTGGCGCTGCCCCTTGAACTCAACCCCACCGAGCGGGTCGGCCTGGTCAGGGAATTCGCCGAGCATGTGACCAAGGGACGGGCGCCGTGGCTCGCGGCTTTTCATGACAAGGGCAAGGACGTCCGCAATCCGCATTGTCATCTTATCTTCCGCGACCGGGATCCCGACACCGGCAAGCGGGTCATAGGCACCAGCGAGATCGGCAGCACGGAGAAGCTGCGCAAGCAGTGGGAAATTTTCGCGAACGGGGCTCTGAAGAGAGCCGGGAGAGCCGAGCGGATTGACCGGCGGACCTTGGCGGAGCAAGGGGTCGACCGGGAGCCGACCATTCACGAGGGCCCTCAATCACAAGCGATGGATAAACGCGGTGCCAGGCCGACCTCGCGTCAGATAACGAGGCGCAACCGGCCCGGCTCCAGGAAGAAGCACCGCAACGTGGACTACCGCCGGATCGACAACGGCCGGAGCCGTCCGCAGGAGAACCGGTTGCGTCGGCAGTCCATCAAAGAGACGGAACGGGATTATTGGGACGCCATCGACCGGGATAAGCGCCAGCGCGAGTGGCTTGAGCTGGCACACATTCACAATCCGAACTCAGTGAATCCTATCATCCGGCTTCCTGCGGGATCGCCGGAGCAGATCCAGAAGCGCCCGGTCCACTCCCCGCGTGACCTCCTCCCACTCAAGCCGCCTGCTAACGCGCCAAGCCTCGCGGCGCGCTTCGATGTCGGCAAGCCCGCGCTCGAACCATCGACGAATAAAGTTGCGAGGACTAAGCCAAAAGATAAACTTGCCGACGTACACCGTCCAAGGCCACGACCCTTTGGCGGCGACATCAAGCGGGCAGGACTTCCGGGACATACCAAGAGCGTGGGGCAGCTTCCTCCCGTTGGAAAGGACTATTCCATGTCTGATGATGAAGCTCTGCGCAGCCGAAAGGCAAAAGACCTGATGGACGCTAAGCGTGTAGCGGATAAGGCCCGCGGCCGTTATGACGACCTCATGGACCGCTCATATCTAGACACAGCAGCAGCGCAGCGGAAGATGGACAAATTCCGCGCAGAGCACGGCGATCAGGGTCTCTATGACAAGCTGGCCGACAATCCCAGACGTACCGAATTCGGACGACGTCCGGGAAGCATTGCTTCGCGAGACGGTTATACGGAAGGAGCGCCACAGAGGCGTCAGGACTCGCAGATAGCACGCCAATACCTTCCGGATGCAACGCGCGACAATCATCAGGCGCAGGAGAAACTCAGGGCAGCAGAGAGGGCTGCAAAGGACGCTGGCATTGGCTCTCCACCCTCGTCGGGACCAAATCCTACGGAGCGTAGTGCCCGAGACCAACGCGCCTTAGAGCGCATGCGGCAGGAACGAAAGAACGACCGCGAGCGAGAACGATAGACCTGGTTCTTGCCAGGTTATACTTTCTTGATACGCGAGATTGTCGCTGCGCTGACCCTAAACGTCATAGCGATAGTTTCCAGAGCTTCGCCTGCCTGACGTCGACGACAAGCCTCCTGCTTTTGCTCCAAGGAAAGCTTTGGCTTGCGTCCGAACCTTACGCCACGAGCCTTCGCTCTCTCACGTCCAGCCTTCGTTCGTCTCAGAATATCTTCACGCGTTTTGCGAGCTATATAGCCAACGAGTGCAGCCAGGACTTCACCCAGCTCATGGGTCGTATCGGCCCAGGGTTCTGCAAGGGATCTGTAGGCAGCGCCCCTTGAGGTGATCTCCGAAAGTACGCTGAGCATCTTGAAAGGACCGCCGCGCGTGAGCCGGTCGAGAGCCGAGACGATCACGACATCCCCCGGCCGCAATCTCCGCAGCAGCTGGGCGAGAACGCGGCGATTATCTTTGGTGCCGCTTTCTTTTTCGCAAAACACCCTCTGGCACCCCGCGGCATCGAGCTGAGCCAACTGGATATCCAGCTCCTGCGCATTGGTGCTGACGCGGGCGTACCCGTAGACACGCATGGGATTCAAATGCTCGCTTGCAAAACTCCTGATTTTTGCAAGCCCCCTTCCCTCGCGTACCGAGCAAAGCCTCCGAGCCGCCTTTACTGAATCTTTTCGCGAGGTTGCATCTTTCATGAAACTAAAGAAGCTCTTTCCTGTTTTTCCCTAGCCTGCGCTTTTCTCGCGCATGCGTAAATCAGGATTTTCGCTATCAAGCAGACGGCTGCACAACGTCGGGATTAGCCGACGTCTCACACAAAGCCGGTGCTTCATGGCGGAAGAGTTCAGTCCTGGTGACGGTCCTTCGTACCTCGTTCCGGCAGCGATCGTCGTCTCTGTGCTTGTCGCAGGAGCGATCGGCACCTACGCCTATCTTCAGCAAGAAGCACCGGTCGCCAGGTCGGCACCTGCGCCCTCGCCAGCGGTTGTCGAAACACGGGCGCCGCCAGTACAGCCGAAACCGGAGCCGGTGAGCCGCTTCAAGGGCGTTTACGACGCTTTCGAAATTGGTACGCTTCCTGCCAGTTTCGAGCGGACGAAGAACGCTGCCCGGCTTCTGGACCAGCTTCAGCGGGAGCCTTGTGACCGGCAGGCAATCGTACCACTCGCCTCCCTGATGGATGACGCGGGCTATCCGCGTGAGAGCGCGAAGGTCGTGTTGAAATTCGGCGAACGATGTGGCCAGACGGCAGCGCTCTTTGAGCGGGCCTACTTCGCCCTGTCACGCATCAGCGACTACGCGGGCGCACTGGAAGTCTCCGAAGCGATGGTGAAGTCCGACCCTGCCAACGGGCGCTACCGTGTGCTGAGGGGGACAGCCCACGAGCACCTGAAGAACTACAGCGCCGCGCTCAGCGACTATCTCAGCACCCTTCAGCTGTTCACCGATCTATCCAGGGTGGCTGCGAGCGAGTTCTACCGGGTCTCGCTGATGTACGACGCGCTTGGCCGGCCTTGCGATGCGATCACGCCGATGGAGATGTATCTCTCGTATGACATCGTCAAGCGGCGAACCCCTCAGATCTCGCAGATGATCAGTGAGTTCGCCAACAAGGGCAATTGCCGGGCTTCCTACGCGGCCGGGTCGGATCGGGTGCTGGTCGCGCCATCGAACATCGTCGACGTGACGATTAATGGCGCGAAGGGGCGCATGATTGTCGATACTGGTGCTTCTATGGTCTCCATCACTCCTTCCTTCGCGACGCGCGCCGGCATCTCGCCCGATGAGCGCAATCCCATGACCTTCTACGTGGTCGGGGGCACCATCCAGTCCTCTCCTGGGACTGCCCAGCTCATCGAGGTCGGCAACGCTCGGGCTGCGAACGTTCCGGTGGCGGTATCGACCGGCCACTCGTCCGCATACGGGCCGCAGGTTGACGGACTTTTGGGCATGACATTCCTGGCCCGCTTCAACATAACACTCGCCGGTGGCGCACTGGAATTAAAGCCACGCACCTTGAACTGACCACCAGACTGCCTGTCATCACTCTCATTAAGCAAAGAGGATATCTTATGCGCTTTCTGCTTCCGCTTCTTCTCGCCGCCATTGTGATCTCTGGTCCTGCCAGCGCCCAGCAGAAGACATCAAAGCCGAAGCAGGCCAAGACCTGCAGTTATGAAGAATGTGTATCCGGCAGCAAGGCGAGAGGCTGGGGCGGCTCGGAGGCCAGCAGCTGGTGCAGCCGCAACGCAGGTGCCTGTCCCCCGCAATGACGACTAACCTTTCACGCCAGGTCCGGGCTCGGAAGGCCAAGCGATAGCAAGTCTGGCCGCTCGGGAAGCGGCAAGACCGGATGGGAACGAGCCGCCCTTGTTACCGCCGATCTTGCCGCATTCCGGATGGAGCACGAAGTGGAAGGGCTTGCCGCTGCTCGGGAGGCGTGTGGTATGTTGGCGGCATGTCATTCGACTTCGAGCTGCCGACCGATCCGCTTGAGCGGGCAACGATGCTGGAAAACCTGCTGGTTGCCCGCGCGACCGGCGACATGACTGCCAGCACGCAGGATTACGAACAGCTGAGGCGCGACTTCGTATCCGACCCTGTCCTGAAAGCGCTCTTGCCGTCCTTTGTGCGCACTTGCCGCACGCTCGATGTGTTCTGGCCGTTCATCAAGGAGCAGGCCGCTACATACGCCGATCGGCGGCGGTTCATTGGCGAGGCGTTCACGCCGCTCGTTGAGCACCTGGAGGGTCGCAACCGTGCGCCCGCAGATCACGTCGTATCAGATGTCCTTCAGACGTTCGATGCGGACGGGGTACATGCCGTCTGGATCAAAGCTCTTAACCGCCGAACCCATGATCCTGAAGGCGCAATAACCGTTGCGCGGACGCTCCTCGAAACCGTCTGCAAGCGGATCCTGGACGACCTGGGCATCGCGTACTCGGACAAGGACGATCTTCCCAAGCTCTACGGCCTTGCTGCCAAAGGCCTCAATCTCGCACCGGACCAGCACACCCTGGAGCCGATCAAGGCCATCCTTGGCGGCGCCATGAACCTGGTCAACGGCATAGGCACCTTGCGCAACCGTCTCAGCGACTCCCATGGGCGCGGAGGCAAGCCGGTAAGGCCCTCTCCGCGCCATGCCAGCCTGGCCGTCAACACTGCCGGCGCCATCGCGACATTTCTTGTCGAGACCCACCTCGAACATAAACCTGCGCTCTAGCTTCTCAGGCGCTGGCGCATCATTTCCGCAGCCTTCCTGCCCGTCTCTCCTTCGCGTCCCCCGGCCATGCTCAGTCGGCTGACCTGACGCGGATTTCCGTCCGTCGCAAGGGTCAGGCCCTCGCGCAGGCGCGCCCTTACGGGTGCGGCCGCCGTCTCTCCGCGTCTCTCCCGGTCGCCGGCACGGCCGGATGGCCGCAAAACAAGGAGAGACGACATGAGCAAGGAACGCTTCGATATTCACCAGCACCTCACCGACCGCATCGTCGCGGCGATCGAGGCCGGTGCGGGACACTGGCAGATGCCCTGGCATCGCGGCAGCGGCGGCAGAGCACCGGTCAACATCGCCTCGGGCAACAAGTACCGTGGCGTGAACGTTCTCGCCCTTTGGGTTGAGGCCCAGGTCAACGGTTACGGTTCGCACCTGTGGGGCACGTACCGGCAGTGGGCGGAGAAGGGAGCCATCGTCCGCAAGGGCCAGAAGGCTTCCTACGTCGTTTTCTACAAGGAGATCCAGGTCGACTCCGCCGAAGATGGCGAGGACGAACGCAAGAGCCGCCTGTTTGCGCGTGCGACGCCGGTCTTCAACGCGGACCAGGTCGACGGTCTGAACGAGGCTCCGATTGCTGCTCCGGTCGAGGAATTGCAGGCCGTGGACGGCTTCATTGCCCGTACCGGGGCGAACATCGTCCATGGCGGTAGCCGCGCCTGCTACATCCCGAAGCTGGACGAGATCCACATGCCGCCGCGTGAGCTGTTCACCGGGTCGGCAACGTCAACCGCAACCGAGGCCTACTACTCCACCCTGCTCCATGAACTGACCCACTGGACCGGACCCGCTCATCGCTGCAACCGCGACCTGTCCGGTCGGTTCGGCACCGAAGCCTATGCGATGGAAGAGCTGGTGGCCGAGCTTGGCGCTGCGTTCCTGTGCGCCGAGCTGGGGATTGCGGTTGAGCCGCGTGCCGACCATGCGCAGTACCTGGCGTACTGGCTGAAGGTTCTCAAGGCCGACAAGCGGGCCATCTTCACTGCCGCATCGAAAGCCGGGGAAGCCCTATCCTACCTTCGCGGATAGTTCGCGCTCAACCTGGAGAACCGCAAAGGCTCTTGCTTCGACATCAGCGCTTGTGCAAGATCAACTGCAGATAGTTTCATCCGAATACCTCGCTCCTTTCCGGCTCGGGAGTCGGAAGCACATTGCACGCATCATTTTCGATTATCGCGGTTGACCATGTCGGAAGCTCACGAAGCCGCCGTCCAAGCGGAAGGCCTGCCCAAATCTGACAAGAAAGAGCCTGCGGAAGCCGGCGTGGCTGCCACGAGCCAAGCGGTCAGGTCGGTGGTGGAGACCCTGACTGAACTGGGCAAGCTGGTCCTTGTTGCAGTCGTTCTATGGCTCCTGTGGAGCAATCGAGAACCCGTCCAAAACTACGCCGTTCAGTGGCTAGACGGCGCAAGCAAAGTCAGCTTCGCGGGCTTCAGTATCGAGAGACAAACCTCTGCCGAGAAAGCGATCGCCGAAATCAAGGTCAAGAAGGGATCGCTGGTCGACGTCGACTTGGCGCGCGGGGCAATAGCGCGCGCCTCCAGAAATGCTCCAGCGGTCCAAGGTGCGCGTGTCCTGTGGGTCGACGATCATCCCGACAACAACATGCTTGAACGCGAGGTCTTAAAGACCATTGGCATCGATGTTTTCCTTGCTGATGACAAAGAAGCCCTTGTTCTACTGCCTCGTATTCAGCCCGGTCTGATCATAAGCGATATAACAAGGGAAAAAGACCAGGCGCAGCCGCTGCGAAACTGCCCTGCGCACTATTTCCAAATGCCTGAGGGAGTGAACGGTGATCTTGCCAACCTGAACCAAAATTTGCTCGAAGGCCGCACCAAGGCAACGGGATTCAGCCTGGCCGAGGCCATATCCAATGTATCGGGCCTCTCCACCAGCTACACGGATCATGCCAGCCCGCGCATCATTTTCTACGCGGCGGCGTCCGGCACCAGATCGGCCAGCCAGTGCGCGCGGCTGGTAACCAACCGGCCAGCCGTGCTGCTCAACTCGGTCGTCAGCGCACTGGAGGAAATCCGGTGGGAAAAGCTCAAGAAGCAGCCCCTCGTCGAAACGACCGCGGACAAACAACGGACGGCAGATCAAAAAGAGTAGCGCAAGTCGCTACTCTCCCTTTTCGGTACGCTAACTGGGCCTCCCAGCGAGCGAGGAACCTACCGCTTACTTGCCGTCCCAATCGGCCAGCGATTTGAGGTACACGTCCGTCTGATCGACGCTGAACTCACACCACATGATAAGGTGATCGGACATCTGGTAGGTTCGCCACTGGCTGAAGGTCTTCGCGGTAGGCGCGCCCTTTCCTCCTTTGAATTCGCTGGCATCGTTGAAAACATAATCGAAGAAATTGAACACGCCCGCGTTGGTGTTCGTTACGCCGACCTTCTGCTTGAAGAAGGCAATCTGGTCGTAGAACTTGCTCTGGTCCACGTTACTGCCCTGAGGCAACTTTTGCAGCTCCTCCGGCACCTGAAACTTATTCTTTGTGAGTGCCTCGTAAGTCTTGTCTGTCCGCGAGAAGATGTTGAAGTCGCCAAGCAGCACCAGGTGTTCCGGCGAATAGTCGACGGGTGCCTTGGTCTCGATGTAGTCCTTAGCCTTGGCGGCAAGCAGCTTTGCGAGTGCATTGATCTCGTCAACCCGCTTAGGGTCTTCCGCCTTGGCGGTGCCGTAGTAGATATGGACGGTGCAGAGGTTGAACTTGGCCCAGCCCACCTGGAAGCCGCAGATGAACGGCGTCCGGGATATTTGGCTCATCTTTTCAGTGGCCGCCTTGCTGGGGAGGACCAGTTCGCCGGCGAGTCCCGTAAAGCTGACCTTGGCCGTGTTGTAGACAAAGGCGAGCCGCTCGAAGTTTCCGCCGTCTGCGTGGCTGACGTCGGTGAAAATGACATCCCACTGACGGCCGAGCAGGCGCAGTATCTCCTTGAGAGCCTTGAGATTGGCGCGCACCTCCTGCACCGCTATCAGGTCGAAGCGGCTCAGGCACTCCGCGATGTAATACATGGCGTCCGTTGTGCGCCCGCCGCCCTTGGTCCCGCCGAACTCGCGGATATTCCAGGTCGCCAGAAGCAGCGTGCCGTCACTCTTGGCAGGTACCTTCTCCTTCAACCCGCCACGCAGTCTGCCAAGACCTTCCACAATCCTCAGGCGCTGCTTGGCGTCTTGGACTTCCCTTATGCCCCCATAATACATGACATCCCTCGACAATGAAAAAGACCGACGTCGGTCGCTGAAATCGCTCTATACAACCATTGATTTTGTCGAATTGAAATAGTGCGCAGGCACAAAGGCCAGTTAATTCCCCAGTGACCGTCTGGCGTAACAGCAATGCGGTAGGACGAATGCTGAAGAACGCCTGGCCGTTAGGGGATCGTTGCTCGGTGTCATTCCTGCAACGCAATACGGCACCGATTACTTCACCAGTGGCTTGATAAGTGGCAGCCCTGCTGCTGCATACACCTTTGCCAGCTAAACTGACTGCGTGCATGGACTGCAAGCCCGCGTCGTCGCGTATGCCATTGATACGGCATCCGTCGCGGCGTCCCCGCTCGCAAAAGCCAGACTCCGGCCGGCACACACGCCCCCGGCCGCAAAAGTGGACGCCGCATCGCCGACCACGCCCGCACCCCGTCGCGAAGTCGCGCCGGAGTGCAAGGTCGGCCCCACACGTATTCAACTGTTCAACGCACCAACGCGGGTGCGCCCATGAGCACCATGCTTGCCCGCGTCTTTGCCCGCCTCACGAAGGGAAGGGGCCCGGCGCGCAGGCCACGGATCTGCAAGGCCGCAGCAGGCGACGCATTTGCAAAGTGTATACAATCTATCGCCACCACGCCCCGCATATTCATCGCCCCCACAACCCCACAATCCATCGTAACCCCAACATCCACCACCCCCACACTCTCCACCCTCGCCCTCTCTCTCCTCCTCACCTCCCTCGCGGCCACCAGCCACGCCGACAACGCGGCCATCTACACCCGCAGGATCGGCATCAACGTCACGCCGACCACCGAGCTGGAGGTGTCGGGCACCATCTCAGCCACGTCCCTGCGCATCAACGGCGTCTCCATAACCGGCGCTGGCGCGTCTCCCGGTGATTACATCGCCAGCGGCACGACAAAGGTCACCACGAACCAGACCGGCTACGTCAGCTTCACCACCGGCGGCACCACCACCGGCTACATGGACACTTCCGGCCGTTTCATCATCCCCGGCGTCTCCACAACCGGCCCCATTAGCGCCACCAGCCTTCTCGCAAGCGGGGGCCTGACCGTTTCCAACACCGCTTGGCTTGGTAAACCCAATTCAACCACGGCCTACCAAGACGAGGTGTACTTCGGCAACGCCGATGTTAGCAGTCCCAACATGACCATCCAGACGATTGGTGCTCCCGCTTACAGCTACACTAATTTCAAATCGACACGGTACCAAGGCAAGTTTGATTTCGGCGCCAACCACAACACTGGTGCGGCCACCTTCATGCGCATCAATGGCGGTGTGGCTAACGGCAGCGACCTGTCGCTATTCAACTACGGCTCTACAAACGTGAATGGAGTCATCGCCTCTGCCTCTACGGTCTTCCTCTCCACCAGCGGCACCAGTTACTTGAACGGGGGCAACGTCGGCATCGGCACCACCTCTCCCGGCTACACCCTGGATGTGAACGGCAACATCAAGGCCCGCAATTCATTCTTCAGCGGCTCTACGGGCTTCCCCGGAATCCTCTACCTCAACCGTTCGAATGATGGCTCAACACAAAGCTGGCTTGGCTACTCGTCTACTAACAGCAACACCGAAATCCAGATTGCCGCAGGTGGTAACAACTCCTACCTGACATTTCTGACCACAGCTGTTGAACGTATGCGTATTGTATCGAGCGGCTTGGTCGGAATTGGCACCACAACTCCCACCACCCACCTTGAAGTCATCGGCACCATCTCCGCCACCGGCCTCATCATCAACGGTGTCAGCATCACTGGCTCCGGCAGCTCGCCGGGAGACTACATCGCCAGCGGCACCACCAAGGTCACCGCCAACACCACCGGCTACATCAGCTTCACCACCGGCGGCACCACCACCGGCTACATGGACAGCGCCGGCAACTTCATCCTCCCCGGCGTCTCCACCACCGGCCCCGTCAGCGCTACCAATGGCTACTTCAGCGGCCCCGTCGTCATGGGCACTTCGACCACCGACGCTTCACTCAGAATCAACATTCCCACCGCAAGCACCGGTTATGCCGTCACATCTACCTTTATAGGCGGTTCTGTTGACCAAAAACTGTTCCAAGTCCTCCGCAACTCAAATCAGAACCCGCCGGCGACCAATCCATTTGCCGCGTATGCGGCAGAGGCCTACGACAGCGTTTCCAGCACCTACAACCGTGCCTATTTTGGGTTACGCAAACGTAATACGACCGCGACCCCTAACGGCGAAGCTGTTATCTCCGCGCCCCGTGACTTTGCGGTCTATGTCGCCAACGAAAACGTCGGCGCCAGCTACGGCACCGAAGCCATGCGCATCGTCAGCACCGGCAACGTCGGCATCGGCACCAGCACGCCGAACGCCCCTCTGCACGTCAGCACCTCACAGGCCTACGTCGCGCAGTTCGGAACTAGCGCTTACTCCACGCAATATCTGGCGCTGCGCAGCAACACCTCCGGAGCGATGTTCGGGCTAGATGCGGGGACTTACGGAAACTCCTCCGGCATCGTCCGCATTCAAGGCGGGCTGAACAAAGGCATTGGTTTCAGCGTCAGCAACACGAGCTTCGCCAGCGGGACTACTGATATGCTGATCGATAGCACCGGCAATGTCGGCATTGGTTCAAGCGCGCCAAGCACGACCCTTACGGTTGTCGGCAGCAGCGCGAGCATCATCAGCGTGTTCCGCAACTGGAATGGCGGTCATGCGTTGATCGAATTTGGTAATCCGTCTGCATCAATCTACGCAGGCATGGCCCCGAATGGAAATTTCGGCATTGGCTCGTCGAACCTTGGCGCCACGGGGTTCTTTACAGTCCAGCGAAGCACCGGCAACGTCGGTATCGGCACTGTAACCCCCACCACTGCCCTCGAAGTCTCCGGCACAATAAGCGCCACCCGCTTCGTCGGCGACGGCTCCGGCCTTACCGGCATCGTCGGCGCCTCCAGCGGCGACAACATCGCCAGCGGCACGACAAAGGTCACCACGAACCAGACCGGCTACGTCAGCTTCACCACCGGCGGCACCACCACCGGCTACATGGACACGGCGGGCAACTTCGTGCTGCCGGGCGTCAGCGCGACGGGAAGGATAAGCGCAACTTCGTTCAATCCAGAAATCATCCCCCTGAAAGACCTTAGTGACGTCTCGGCGAGCAACAGTCTCGGAAGCCTTTATATCGGTGCAGGCGTGGGCGTGACCGGCAATCCCAGTTCTACCGACAACGTCGGCGTCGGCAGCGCTATGTTCACCAGCACCGGAATGAGCGGCGCGGCAAACACAGGCTTGGGCCGTTACGTCATGGCCAATCTCTCTACAGGTACCGGCAACACCGGCATTGGCCGTGGCTCGTTGTGGCAAACAACCACTGGTTCGTACAATGCCTCCGTAGGCTTCGCCAGCATGTTTACCAATGCCACAGGCGGCTACAACTCTAGTATCGGTGCGGGAGCTCTAACAAACATGACCGATGGATGGTACAACGTTGCGATGGGCGCCAACGCTGCAGCCGGCACCGATAGCGTAAGCCAGTCGGTGTTCATCGGGCACCAGGCGGGATACGGCGTGTCCGGCACCACGACTGGGTTGCTCAACGAAGTCATGATCGGCTTCAAGGCGGGCTACAGCATCACCACCGGCGGCTACAACACCTTCATTGGTACCAACGCGGGCTACAATGTCACGAGCGGCGGTGGCAACATCATGATCGGTGCCCAGACCTACGCCCCTACGGCCACCAGCAGCAACGCGCTTAATATCGGCAACCTCATCTACGCCAGCGGCCTCGTAGCCTCGGTTAGTACCGGCTCGGGCGTCGGCAAGGTCGGCATCAACTACGTCACCCCCAGCGTCGCCCTCGAAGTCTCCGGCACGGTCAGCGCCACCCGCTTCGTCGGCGACGGCTCCGGCCTCACCGGCATCGTCGGTGCATCGAGTGGCGACAACATCGCCAGCGGCACCACCAAGGTCACCGCCAACAGCACCGGCTACGTCTCCTTCACCACCGGCGGCACCACCACCGGCTACATGGACACGGCGGGTAACTTCATGTTGCCGGGTGTGAGCACAACGTCCTCTGTTTCGGCCTCAGGTCTGTTCTCAAGCGGCCGGGTTGTCGTAGGCCCGACACCTGTGGGGGTGAACAACAGCAATACGCTGGAGGTAAGCGGCACAATCTACACGCAGAATACAGGCATTGGCGACACCTCCGGCAGTACCGCCACGGCTGCAACCTTCCTCCAGTCGGTCGTCGGATCTGATGCATCTCCACACAACGTGGGCCTCGCGATAAAGACCTTGCGTGATCGCGACGTCAGCGCCAACGGCTGGAACTACACCACCACGCGCCTGACGCGCGTGCTTGATACATCAACAGCAAAGCAAAACTGGATTGCTTTCATCAACCGGTCCAGCTCAGGCGACAATGTCATGGCCTTTGGCGAAGGCGCGAGCGAAGAATGGATGCGTATTGATAACGGGAAAATGGGCATTGGCACGCAAACGCCGACAACACCCCTCGAAGTCTCCGGCACAATAAGCGCCACAAGGTTCGTCGGCGACGGCTCCGGCCTTACCGGCATCGTCGGCGCCTCCAGCGGCGACAACATCGCCAGCGGCACCACCAAAGTTACCGCCAACCAGACCGGCTACATCAGCTTCACCACCGGCGGCACCACCACTGGCTACATGAACACGGCGGGCGTCTTCGTCGTGCCTGGCATCAGCGCCACCGGAGCTATCAGCGGCACCACTGCTGCCTTCAGCAACAGCCTGAGCGTGACGGGCAGCAACGGGATCTATTCCACCGGGGTTATCTACGGCAACAACGGCTTTGCCTTGCCGGACAGCCAGATTGTCTATTGGGGCTCCGGCTACTCGAAGATCGACGGCGACGGCACCAACAACGGCGGCAAGTACCTGCGGTTCTTCACCTCCAGCACCGAGGCGATGCGCATCGTCAGCACCGGCTACGTCGGCATCGGTACAACTGCGCCCACCGAAGCCTTGCACGTTGCGGGCAACATCCGCGCTTCCAATAACGTCTTTACCGGTACCACTTACGCCAGCGGCGGTTTCTATGTGAATGCCCTTAGCGGAACAGTCCGTTGGAACGGAGCCAACAACAGCATCTTTGGGGATGCCACAGCGACCAGCCAGTATATTTCAATCAACACTTCCGGCACCGAGGCCATGCGCATCGTCAGCACTGGCTACGTCGGCATTGGTACCACCACTCCCGGCATGCAATTGTCCCTTGCGGGCAGCAGTGCCAGTTCAGCCATAGTCTCCCTTCAGAACAACGGCAACTCCGGCAGCACCGGCTATTCCGGCATTAACTTCTATAACAACGTTGGCAGCCTCGTCGCCGGGCTCATCCACTCCAACTCAGCCACCTCCATTCTTCCCGGCTCAATTTGGCTGGGAAGCCGCGTCAACGAACCGCTCTACCTTGTAGCAGGCACCATTAGCCCAACCGTGCGCCTTACCGTCCTGCCCTCCGGTCCGGTCGGTATCGGCACGACCGCCCCCACCACCGCCCTCGAAGTCTCCGGCACCATCAGCGCGACGTCGTTGCGGTCCAGCGGAGATATCGAGTACTCCGGCACCCTCAGGGACACCTCCGACCGCCGCCTCAAGACCAATATAGAGCCGCTGCCCTACAACGACGTGCTCGGGCGCGTGATGCTGCTAAAGCCGGTGCAGTACGAGCGCAGGGCGGTGCCGGGCCGCATCGAGTGGGGCTTCATCGCGCAGGACGTCGAGCAGCAGTTCCCGCAGCTGGTGACCGCCGCAAACGATGCCAGCGGCACACTGAGCATCAGCTACCTCGGCCTGCTAGCCCCGATGACGCAGGCCATCCAGGAGCTGAAGGCCGATAACGATAACCTGAGGGCGCAGGTCGGCACCCTGAAGGCCGCCAACGACAACCTGACGAGCCGCCTCGACGCCCAACAGCAGAAACTGGAAGCCCAGCAGCGCGACATCGACGCGCTGAAGAAAAGCGCCGGACTAAACTAGCCACGACCAACCGCCACCGGCCGAAGCCACCCAGCATGCGCAGCCAAACCAATTAGGCACACCCGCGCCAGCCGCGCACCGACAGCACCAGCTCGGGTGAACGACCGAAGCCACGCATCCGCAACAAATCCGCCATTCCCATGCGCCAAAACTTGCAAATCCGTCGCCTGTACAGAAGCCCGCAGACCTTGCAAATCCGTCGCCTAGAACGCCGCTTCATTCGAAAGCGGACATCCAGGCTCGCTGCTCCTTCTCATCGCCTGAACGGGACATTACACAATGGCGGCTAAGACAAGCATTCCATGGTTACGCAGTACATCTTTTGATAGTTGTATACATCGGTTGCATTCTTTATTGCCGGAGCAAGTCGATGAATCCCGAAACAGCGACGCTATTGAAAGACTTGGCGCCCGTTGGCACGCTCCTGCTGTCGTCTCTGACGGCAATCGGGGGCGGTGTTTGGATCGTCGTCACCTATATGCGTGCCCAACGCGAGCTAGTCGCTACTCGGGTTTTTGAAAGTCGAAAGCCGTTTCTTGAGCTTCGACTAAAGCTCTACAGCGAAGCGGCTCAGGTAGCCGGCAAGCTTGTGTCTGAGACTTATGGATCCAGCGAGTGGAATAAAGCCATCTTCCGCTTCTGGGAGCTCTATTGGAGCGAATTGAGTGCGGTTGAGGACGCGAATGTTGAGGCAGCAATGGTCGCACTTGGGAAAGTCATCGGTAAGATTGCGACATCCGGCGGCAAACAACCCCATCAACGTGAACTAGAGGCTGCCACATATAGATTGGCGCATGCAGTACGAGATGGACTCGTCGCAGAATGGGGCTCAATCACTATGTCCCCATAGCGAATAGGCAATACCTCGTGGACGCCATAACGCAGACTTAAGTAGGCTCGGGAAGGCGAGCGGCACGGCGCAGGACATCAAGTAGCCTACTGACAAACGCCCAGTCGCGCGCGCCCCGGACGGGCTCCGGCTCCGCAAAACCCGCGACATCGGCGTCAAATTGAGCAAAGTACTTCTCTGCAATTTCTCGTAATCTGAAAATGTCCACAAAGGGATACCGATCGCCTTCTGAGCTGAGCACGGATTCCAGTTGCTTGTCGCAGTCGCGTCGAAGTGATGTTGCTTCTTCATCTATCGAAGGGACAGACTCAAGCCACTTCAAAATGATCTCAACCGCTTGCTGCCTGTCTGGTGGCGCGATCTTGTCTTCCTTCATCAAGTTTAAGAAGGACTCAGGAGGGTCCAGCTCATATGAACACAAAAGCTTGTCGAGCCGATCATGTAGCTGGGGCCATTCATCCGAAAGAAAATTAACCGGTGCTCTGTGGGCAAGCACGCGGAGTGCGTCGATACACAGGGAAAGGGAGGATAACCCGTATCGACCGCTTGTTTGGGACCACAACGAACCTTCTTCGTACCGGTCCCCGCCAGGCAGCACTCGCCTGCCAAAGTTGACCTGGATCTTCCAAAGGCGGACCTGCATATCTGTAAGGCGCCAACTTAGCTCTCGCCTTGCTTTGAAGTCTACTACCGACGGATTTGCATTAATGAAATCGTATTTGCGACGCGAGTAAGCGGACTTTGCCTTCGCGAGCGTTCTATCACGGTGCCTTTCCCTGATGTTCGTACCGGTGACGAACATCCAACGAAACATTGGGAGAAACGGCACGAATATCACCGTTGTAGAGAGAAAGCTGATTGCCCACACGACCATTCTTATTGCAAATCCAAGCACTCCCCACACTGCAACGCACACGGTCGAAAGGACATTAAACCATGCAAGCAACAGCAGCGATGCGGAGATGCAGAGCACAAGGACGCTGATTGTTTTGGTGGATAAAGTCTGCCCAAAGCTCAGAAGATCTGCCCATGGCGGCAGGAGGACGAACCACTTTTGCGATACGTACGCAGCCGTGACGACAAGAGCTAGAAAGATAGCGGAGTAAACGATCAGCGTTGCGACAAGATTGTAACCTACTACCGCGTACCAACTGGCCGTTTTGACCCATTCGCGCCGAAGATTCCCCCAGCGGACCAGCAGCGCCGCGCCCATCGAATCCACGACCTCCTCGTAGTGCGAAGAGTTGATCTTGTAAGCGTCGGAATTATCGAGGACGATTTGCCCAACCTGCTCCATATTCTTGGGTAGATAACCGATGTTCCAAAGCACAATGCGTGCGTATCTGAGAGCCCGATACAACATGTAGGATATCAGCATCAGCAAGATCGGCAGGACCGATTCATACGCCACCTTGATCTTGAGTACTGGTAACTCAATATCGGATACGGGATTGCTGATCGCTTGCTCGAAGATGAGCACAGCCAAGGGCAACACTAAGACGAGGCGGTTTAGACTGGACTTTGCTCGGTTGTCGTTGCTAAGGCCGACTTCAAGGGGACCGACCATGCCGGTTTGAGGTGGATTGCCGTCGCCCCCACCGTGAGAAGTCCGGTAGACGTACTGGGCTGCTTGTCGGGTGGGCTCCGGCGCTCGTTGTAAGCTGGCCATAAAAATCCGCCTGCTCAATTCAAAATAGAGTTGTACGGTGCAATAAATCTTCAGGCCACGCAATTGAATCCGTCGCAGGCATTATCCAGCCCGACCTCGGCGAATTCCTTGTAATCCGTCACCGGCCGCATGCAGGTCTGCGTCCCGCGCAAAGTCAGGGCTGTTCAAGCCGCCAGCGTGCCGCTTCCTGCAGTTCGCGATTGGGAAAATCATCGGGAAAGTTCAGGATGGCCTGCTCAATAGTCCATTCCTTGAGACCAAGCTCCTTGAGGCGCCTAAAACCGCTCTGTATGTCTCCCTGGCTTACAAGACGCTTGATCGCCTCGACCGTGCCGTGCCTTGCACGCATCGCCACGAAGGCGGTGGGATGGTATTCATGCTTTGCGCTGATGCGAATGGACTGATCTATCCACGCTTCCAGGTCAGATACGTTGCCCACAGTCATGCCCTCCTGCTCTCAAGTTATCGAGGCAGCGACCAGCCTGCAATATGAGACGAGTTCGCTGCCGACGCAAAGAACCGCTGCTATCCCACCGCCTCGGATGCAAATCCGTCCCTCGTAGTCCCTCTCCTTGCTGAAGCGACCATTGCTCTCTGGCGACCAACCCGGCACTATCACTTGTTATGTAATTCTGTCGTATGGGGGAGAGTGTTTGATGGATAAGCGGTCAGCCCAAATTGCGACGGTTTGTCAGTGCATCGACCACTGTTTTGCGTTCGCGGTCTTCTGCGAAGACTTCGTGAGGCTCGCCGATCCCGAAGACATGATGTCAGGCCTAGATCGAACGGTAGATATTGTATCCGACGCGACTCGCCTGCACAGCTTCCTTGCCCTCCGGAAGATGGACGAGTTCTTTCGCGGCGCAAAGCGAAGCAAAGACGACGTGATCGCTACAGACCTCGATATCGAACCGCTCAAGGTCCTCGGCGAAGTTGGCAGCAATTTCCTTACCACCACCGAGCGCGAAGACATCAACAAGGGTGCCGCTCACCTTACTGAACGACTTTTCCTAGATCCCGACAGTGAGGTGGGACTGGACGAAATTCTCAAGCGGTCGCTACCCGTGTTTGAGCGCCTCTCAGCCGAGCTTCGAAAGGTTGATGCGACCAAAGAGGCCTCGCCGTGGCTCGACAAGACCGACGCTCTGCTCAAGCGCGTTGTCGAGAACGCAAAGAGAAAGCAGACGGAGACGGAAGCAAGCGTCCTGCGCTAAACACGCCCGCGCAGGAACGCCGTTCGTCCGAAGACAACCAGTTCGGCGCGTTGGCAGTCCAACCGGGCTCTACGCGCAAGCGCGCCGGGCCAGGAGGTCCCGGCCTCCGGTCACGATCCCTCGCTCAAGGGCATCGAAGCACACCAGACGCCAAGCCCCAACCTGGTAACCCGTCATTCAACGGCGAACAACCGGGTGAACGTCCAAAGCCACGCATCCGCAACAAATCCGCCAATCCCACCCGCCAAACCTTGCAGATCCAACGCCTGACCAGCACCGCAGAGGCGTTGCAAATCCGTCACCTGCCAACACTCAACCTCCTTGCAGATCCGTGACACGGCAGCCCCATCGCGCCACGCTTGACCATGGCCGATACCCGCCGATCGACGAAACCGGAGCCGTCCGGCATCAAGACTCCTGAGCGCTGCCCCCACTGCAACAGCACGCGACTGATCAAGAAGGGAAGCCGCACCAAGAAGCTGGAGACGGTGGCGATGATGAAGTGCAAGGCCTGTGGCCGCACCTTCACGCCCGGCCCCCGCGCGCTGCGCAACAAGACCTATCCGCTAGCCGAGATCCTGGATGCCATCACCACCTACAACCGCGGGCACAGCTTGGCCGAAACCGCTGCCCAGCTCTCGTCCCGCTACGGTCATAAGGTCAACACCGCCACCATCTCCCGCTGGCTGAGCCAGCATCCGGCGCTCACCACCTATTCGCGGCTGCGCCCGTACGGCAAGCGGCTCTACAGCCCGCGCCAGCTCATCCGCACCACCAAGCTCTACCACCGGCAGGTCTACGAGTTCGCCTATCACCGCGCCAAGCTCGACCTGCTGCGCAAGGGCATGCTCGACCCATTCATTCATCGCAACGAATACGATTCATTTCAGATGCTTGCTGATTTCATTGAAAGCGTTCCCTCAACTTGCCCGCACGTCCTCTTCAAGGCGGAAGACGGTGTGCGCGGTTCGCAGCTGGGCGACTCGTTCATCGATACTGGGAGCCTTGAGGTCATCGAGCGCCAGAACGCGGCCACCGAAACCGCGGCGCTGATCATCCCCGGCGTCGGCAGCAACCACGAACGGCACAGCCGCTTGCAGCGCTTCATGCTCGCCAACGATGCCGCCACGGTCGCCGTCGAAGTGCCGATTTGGCTGGGCGAGGACGACATCGCCGGCCTGGAGGCCGAGCACGGCGTCGAGCTGGTGCCGAAACGGGTGCAGCCTTACGGTGGCCATGGCCCGAGGCAGGTCACCGGGCATATAGACTTCCTGCAGGTGCGCAACGGCTGCCTGCATATTCTGGATTACAAGCCGGACGCCCGCACCAACCGCCCGTTTGCCCAGCTCACCCTCTACGCACTGGCGCTGACCAGGTTGGTACCCGGCCTTCGGCTCTTCACCATCAAGTGCGCCTGGTTCAACGACACTGCCTACAACGAGTTCTTTCCGCGCAAGCTGCTGAAAGGAACACGCCGCAGCCCTTGAAGCGCGGCGGCATGACCTTTGGTGCTATTTCTTGGTTGAGGCCTTCTGCTTCTCTCCGTCGGGAGCGCGAAGCACCAGCTTGCCGCTCACCGCGATCCCTGCTGCCAGGGATACGTTCAGACCCTTGCCGTCTTCATGCTTCCAGGCGGCGCCGACCTTTGTCCAATATGGGCTATTGCCGGTTTCATCGACGACGAAGGCCTCGTAGGCCGGTTTGCTTTTGGTGTTCTCACCCATGGGTCCACTCTTTCAAATGTTGATAGATGCGCAGGAGTCTGCGCCTTCAGTGTGAGCGGACCTGCGACAGTCGCAAAGGAATGAGCGGCGGCCGGAGCCACCCGCGCCGGTTTTCTGCGGGCTCATGTTTTTATTGTCGGTCGTCGGCCATCTGACGTGCTGCCTGCAAACGAGAGCGTTTGGGCCTTTCGCGGCCGGAATACCTTGCCGCACCTGCTCCGCGTCGCTCACACTGCCAGGGCTCGCAAGGGCAACGCACCTCCGTGCTAAACCAAGAAGAAAAAGGAGGTCGCGATGCGTACAGCGAGCGCCTTCCTAAGGCTCGCATGGAAGGGGCTTGAACTCGCGTTCATGCTCACCATCAGGCTCTAGGAAAAGGAAAGGCCCCATTGCACTGGGGCCCTCCTAGCTAAACCAAGCTCGTGCGTTAGCGAGCAAGGGTCTTATACCGCAAATCCGAAAAGATTTCAATGCCGATGCTTTTTGACGTCAGCATCCGGGATGAAGTGGCTCACGTCCGGCTCTTCAAGGCCTTCGTCGATATCATCCGAACGATTGCAGGCGCACGGCTCACCGGCGCCGCACTGGCAGCCAAGCTCCGCGCTCCAGGCCCGGTCGGGATGGTTCTCGCAGACGAAGCCGATACCGAAGCAGATGGGGCAGTTGGGATTGGTCATCGCATGAAAAAGCGCGCGGGCCTTGCTCCTAAGATCGCAAGCATACCGCGCGCCTCCGGTTACGCCGCCAGTTCCTTGCGAACCGCAGCTGCCGAATTCCCGACCTTGTCCACGGCCTTCTGCAGCTCTTCCTTGGATACACCAAGCTCCTTGGTCCAGTACTTGACCTCGAACTCTTCGTGCATGTTGATCTTGCTACGGTCGCGCTGGTCCCGTTTGGTGAGATTGTCGCTCATCTTCCTCCTCCATGGCCTTTATCAGCCGCTCATCGTCAAGCACGCCCAGCAGGTCGTTGATGGTCTTCTCGCTGTCCCGTGGGCCGGGCTCGACATGGCGAGCCAGGATGGCCTGGGCTTCTCTGACCGCCTGGGTTACGCGATCCGGCATGACCGGTACTCCACTCACTCCGGGGGAAAACGCGGTCAGGAACGGCGTGTTCCTTTGCTGAGGCCCTTGAACGAGCTGGCGCGCAGGAGGCCTTCCGAGGTGATATCCCGGTATTCGATATCGGCGAAGAACTTCGGCTCGACCCAGGTGGCCTTCGGTTTCTTGATGGGTTTGGTAAGCTTCTGTTTCGGGCTGACAACCGTATCGAGGGCGTCCCTGATCTTGCGCGAAGTGGTGCGGCTCCAGCCGGTGCCGACCTTGCCCATGTAGACCAGGTCCTTGCCTTCCTGCTTGCCGAGGTAGAGAGCGGCAACACCGGTAGGGTCCTTGATGAACCCGACGACGGGGAATTTCCCCTTCTGGACGACCTTGACCTTCTGCCAAGCCTCGACGCGCTCCGATCGATACGGCGCGTCAACACGCTTCGAAACGATGCCCTCATAGTTGAGCTTGCTCGCGGCTTCGAACAGCGCCTGCCCGTCCCCTTCGTGGTGCTCGCTAAAGAAGACGGGCTTCTCCAGCTCGTTTCTCTCAATCAGCCTCTGCAGCAGCCTCTTCCGCTCAATCTGCGGCTCTTTGCGAAGGTCCTTGCCGTCGAGCCAGAGGAGGTCGAAGGCGAAGAACAGCAAGCGGTCCTGGTCGCCTCTGGCGAGGTCTGCCTGGAGCTCGGAGAAGTTGGTGCGGTCCTCATGGATGACGACCACCTCACCGTCGACGATGGCCTGTTCTTCGACGTCGAAGGCGCCGGCGATGACGGAGAACTTGTGCGTCCAGTCGAGGCCGTTGCGGGTGAAGACCTTCCGGAGGTCGCCGTCAATGTGGAGCTGGATGCGGTAGCCGTCGTATTTGACTTCGTGAATCCACTGAGAGCCCGAAGGTGCCTTCATCTTCAGGGTCGCAAGCTGCGGGCTGATAAAGCCCGGCATGGAGGCGCGCGGCTTTTTGGCCGGTGCCTTGGTACGCTTCGCCACTCACGCAACTCACAAAAAGCCCGCCGTCAGGTTGGGGCCAACGGCGGGCAGTTTACCTACCTTACTCACGACTCTCCAACCGGAGGAATAAGGAGACGTTCCGAGCGCGTTCTCACATACAACCGCAAACGCGTCTCGCGGTTGTATTTTCAACGTCAACGAGAACGACCGCCGAACGCCAAGGGAACGAGGCGCGATGGAGCGTTCTCCAGGACGAACACCTCAGTACTGCGGGCGCTTCAGCAACTCCGGAAGACGCGAGATGGCCTTTGCTATCCGCCTCGCTTCATCCCGTGACAGGTAGTTGCCGGCGTACTGGTAACCCCACGAATGCAGGTCCTCTCGGTGCAGGATGCAGCAGAGCGTAAAGCCGTTGCCGTCCTTCACGCGGAAGCACTCCTGCTCCTCCTCCACGGTCCAAGGAGCGGGAAAGCGCCGGAGGTTGTCCATGACATCCGGCTATCTCGCGAGCAGCCGAAGTCCTGAGCCGGGAGGGACAAGGCGCCGTTTCACCGGGCGGGGCCGCGGGGGAGTCGGTGCCCGGCGCGGGATGAACAAGCTGGCGACGACGATCGGGTCCGTGTCGCCGAGCGCCGCGCGCTCCCGGACCAGGCCGCTCATGACGCTGCGCATCTTGAGGATCTCTTCGGCCACGAAGGTGCAATCCTCGTCCCGGTTGATTTGTTCATGCATGATCGCCTCGGCCTCGCGCATGCTCACGCGCAATGCCCTGATTAATTTACGAGTTTCGTTGATACGGTTGTCCATGGCTCGCTCCTTGGCTGGACGTGCAGCATAAGAACGAAACATGAACATAGAGTCAAGGCGACTAAGGTTGCGTCGCGCTCCGGCCGCATCAAGGGTCGAGACGAGCGGCAAGCCGCCCTTGACGCGGACCGGACGCGACGCAGTTGGCTGGCCATCGCTCTATGCCGAAGAATCGGCATAGGTGCCGGAGAGACGGACGCAAACAAAAGGAGCTGGCAACCACTCAGGCTGGGCGGCGTTGCAGGTAAACGCCTCCTTAAGACGTGCGGCACTATTTTAGCGGACGCATCCCGCAGCGGCTTCTGCCGGACGGCGCTTTAGCACAAATTTTAGCACACGCTTAGCACAGCCTCTAAAAAGTCTAGAAAAATAAGATACTTACTGCTTGACAGGAGGACTTAAAATCCCTCGGTGCGCAAGCGCTGTGCCGGTTCGACCCCGGCTGCCCGCACCACTAGCTTGTATCACCCTTGCTCGAGGCGCTCGGGCTCTGCGCGGAAATCGAGCAGCACGATCCAGA
>Ga0214543_1001125_pt1 | contig 50130 bp, 24 predicted proteins | sample CNSS2metaG_FD_160094 | JGI IMG/M metagenome (GOLD analysis project Ga0214543, IMG submission 160094) | Root nodule microbial communities from cowpea collected in UCLA plant growth center, Los Angeles, California, USA - CNSS2 | ecosystem: Host-associated > Plants > Roots > Nodule | place: USA... | reverse complement strand
TCAACCCCCCCCCCCCCCCTCCCCAAATTCATTCTCCCTTCTACAATTTAGGCCCCTAACCATCCTAACAAATTAGACCTCATCTCTCTCATCACTTCTGTTGAGAGGCCTATGAAGGATCAAGCCACTATGTACACTTCATGATGAGAAGAATCCTTGCCGCTGGTGAACCATATTTACTCCCTTATTCGTCATTTTCCTAAAAGGAACCCATGTCGCTAGCAATAAGAGGAAGGGAGAAAATAATGTCATTGTCGATGTTGAAGATGTTAAAGAGCCACTTCATATCACCCATAGACGCATCCAGGTGGTTCAGGACCGCATTACCAACAATGAACACGACATGAAAAAGGCAAGATCGAATTCGAGTTGACTTGAAATTGCCATCAATAAAATTAATTTTGGTTAAATTTTTTGTTTATTTTAAATATTTTATTTATTTCTTATTATGAAAAATAAATTTTATTAAATTACATATAAATACAAGTGAATAATTATAAATTATATAATATTTAAATTATGAAAGTTGAAAACGAATAATATAATGAAAATAATGACATTTCAAATTGTTGCTTCTTAAATGAAATTGTTTTTCTCTGGTTAATATATATTATATCAATTTTAGTTGTCGTTATTTACATATAAAAAGCATCATTGTATACACTATATTAAATGATGGTTATTGCATTGGTTCATTACAAATCACAATATTATTATATTTAGTGGCAGTAAAACCTATGAGGATTTTTAAAACCGCTACATATGTAAATTGTGATGGTTGAAATCGTGTGATATACAAAATATAATTTGTTACAATTTACATTATTTTTTAAGTATATTTTCTTAAGTTAAACATTTGTTTCAATAGTTTACTCTTTCGTGTGTTATTTGTGTAATTATTTATGTAGTGTACTCCTATTACAATACCATGTATAAGAACAAATATGGGTAAGTGTAAGGATAAACATTTGATTTAAATAAAAATTTTGTTTTGACTTATCATTTCGTAAATATTTATATTCATATTTATTTTGTATAAATTTAGGTTGCAAAATTTTGTACAAACCCTTTTATAAATTTATAGTTAATTCAATGTTTAGGACCTTATAAATTATACTTATTTTCTCAAAAGTTCTCTAAATCATACTTACATTCTCGTATGTTTTAAATTTTTATTCATATTTATTCTATTCTTAATAAAATGACATTAATATTTTCTCATAATTTTAGATAAACGTTGTATGTTTTTAATAAAAGTCACACTCATCCCTTATACTTTTTATAAAGGGGTATTCTCTTATTTTATTTTAAATATCATATTAAGTAAAACTTAAATAATAAATATGAAAATAAAAAAGCAAAGTTTTAGCATAAAAAAATTAAACAATTTTTATAGACAAAAAAAAGGTAGCAAGTGTTATTTTATTAAAAAAAAACATAAAGAAGATGAATATTATTTAGTAAAAAATTGTCGGGGTGTGTGAGAGTAATTTAGTAAAATCTCATAAGAGGTCAATTCAATTTTTTTATCAGTATTATGGTTACTTTATGATTATTTCGAGATAATAAATTATTTATTGATTGATAATATCTAAAAAGGAATATTGTTTTAAAAAAATATTCATCCTATGTGTAAGAATTAAATTTAAAAAAAAAAACATTTTAGTGGATAAAGAAAGAAAATTTCTATGAATAGTTTATAACACATTTTTTTATTTCAATAGAAATTTTATCGTTTAGAAATATTTTTCTCTGTACACTATATAAAAGTTTAAATTTTTAAGTTGTATATTTCCATAACAAATTGTGCTTTTGAAGAGTTTCCATGATAATTGAATAAGATAGGTAGAACATATTCTTGATTAGGATAAGTCTTCATTTCTCAATGATTATCTCTAATATCTTTTCTTCTTTTTTTCGTGGGATTGAGAATTTGAAAGTAACATTGGTTTGATCAAGAAGTGTTGATCGTGCACAAGATAGTTTGATTTTTTATCTATTTATATAGACCAATTGGATTTTAAACTTGTTTTGTTAGAAAGGCAAACTAAACTATACATATATTCATGTTTGTATTAAATTAGATGGGTGAATTTCATTTTTGGTTGAATTATGCGGAGATGTTAGAGTATAATTATATACATCTTATTTGAAATTGTTGGATGATTAGAATATTACTATGAAACTTAAAAAGAATAATAATGATTATTGAGTTTACAATGAGTGTTATACATAGTTAAATAAATTGACAAATTGGTATTACAACATAATAAACATATAATTTATATTGGTTTGGGAATATATCATTTGAGAAATGAAATATTAGTCAAGTGATACTTAAGTGAGTTATGATTAAATGTATTATTCAAGTTTACTTAAGTGAGAACATGGTTGCTCAAACAATAATCTATATTCAGGGACGAAGCTTCTTTTAAATTTTATATGTTTGTCCCTCTCAAATTTATATACGTTTATAAAACAAAATTTTTACTAATTGTGAAAAACTCACCGATAATTTAATTAAGACATCAAATAGTAAGAAACAAAAGGAAATTTGTACATGAGATTATAACAAAGTAAGTACAATGAACCACTTTCACGTACGAAAGATGAAAATAAAATTTTCAATATGTTTGTGATAAGTTAAATGTTGGTCTTAATTTGAACATCATTAATAGAATCTTCCGAAAATTATCGTGGCAAATTATCTCGAAATCGTTTAAGATATTCAAAACTTTTGTAATCTTGAATAATAAATTATGTATTACTTTTTGTATTGTTATCTAAGGTGATAATGAATGTATTTAGTTAACTACTAACTTATTTGACGAGTAACTAATAAATAAGTTTGACTAAGTATTTTATAAATAACTTAAAGTAACTTATTTTATCTACTTTTAAATTATAAATTACAAACTATTTGAGCTCACTTATGATCATAAATGATTTCATTTTGTTTTAAAATTACTAATTTAAAAATATATATATATATATATATATATATATATATATATATATACGATTAATTAATATAATTAAAACATTGCAGGATGACCAATCCAATATAATCTAATTAATATAATTAAAGAAAAAATTAAAATCAACCTAATAGTTACACCTTAACTACATAACAACAAGTGTTCAATGATAAGTAATTGAAGACACTATACAAAAAGTAGTTCCAACCGAATACAATAGTATAAGTGAGTGTTTTTCAAAATAATTGTTTTTTTAAAATGAAGTTTCATTCTTTTTATGTTTTCGTCTAAACCGATTATTTCAAAAATAACTAGTTTTTCTTCTTTGAAAAATCAAATCCTATCTTTTTCAAAGTATATTTTTATCTTATTTGAAAATCATTTATCTACAATTAAAAATAATATATTAAAATAAAGACATGGTATCGTGTTTGTTTTTTTAAAAAAAAAAAAAAAAGTTTTAGTGGAAATCATTTTCGGAAAAAATCAGGTGATTGAGTTTAGATTCTGTTGTGTATTATTATCTGCAGTATCTCTCCATTTGTGTTTTATGTGGTTGGACCGATGTTATGGTTGAAATTTAAATGCAACTTCATTGTTAGTGATCACACATTTTCCATAAAAACAATAACCGTAATTTAACTTTACCATTTCTCTTTTAAATCTTGGTTTAGACAAAGCTCGTATGTTAACTTTCTGTGCACTTATGTTGATGAGACCAATTTGGTTGTAATTAGTAGGATTAAGATAGCAGTAAAGAAGTTTAGATAAGAGATGAAAAATGTTAAAGTGAAGATGAGTTTATAAAGCTATGAAGAGATAGATTTGAATATGGCAATAAGATGATAAAAAAGAATATAATGTATGGAAGTTATTTCCTTGGTTGATGATAGATGTGTGTAGGGTGAGTGGGTTTTTGAGGGTTGGGGTCACACTTCTCTCTCTCTCTCACGTCCTTTTCAATCATTAATTATAATACATAAAGCTAACACAAAATCATCGTCTTCTCTTCCCTTCAGCGGGAAAAAAAATCACATAATACTATCACTTTCCTCTCTCTCTCTCTCTCTCTCTCTCTTTCTCATATATCTCTCTATATTCTTTCTATTTAGCATCTTGGTGACAAAGAATCATGGCTCTTGCATTCCATGGCTTCTCCATAAGGCACGCACTTATAAATATATATATATATATATATAGGGATATTTTTGAATACTTTTTATGGTTTTAATTTGTTGGGTTTTGTTTGTTGAGTGTGTGTTTTCACTGTTATGACTGTGACTGTAACTAACTGTGTCTCTTTCTTTCTGCGGTTGTTATGATTCGGTGTGGCAGGGACTACACTTCAAAGATGAGGGCGGTTGACGTTTTCAAATGCTGGCCATTTGCCGCCGAGGGAGTCAGCCGCTGGGAGGCGGAGTCTTGGCTTCCGCCAATCACTGTTCCCAAGTTCAGTGGATGGTCGGATGAGTTTGTTGGAGAGAGATCTAACGTCGCCAGAGATGGTGGAGACCAAGGAAGGGAGAATCGGGAAAGCCGGGCGGTTTATGATGAGAGTGAGTCGGAGAAAGTGGATAAGTTTGTTACCTGCGGATGTGATGTGGAGGAGGAGGAAGTGGAGGAGGAACAGGAGAAGATCGAGATGATTTGTCCGGTGTGCAGAGAGTTCAACGCTGCGACGCTGACGGCGGTGAACGCTCACATCGACGGTTGCCTTGTGCGGAGGGTGAGGGAGGAGCGGCAGCGGATACGCCGGTTGAAGTTGAAGGCGCCGAAGAAGCGATCCATCGCGGAGATTTTCGAGCTGAAGGAGGACGTGGAAGAGGAGAAGCAGCCGCTGGAGATAGAGACGGAGATGAAACTCTTGCCGTTGGACGCCGGCGAGGTTTCGAGCGCTGTAACGAAGCTCCGGTGGCTCTCGGACCGGCTTGAGGCGCTGAGATCCAACGGAATTTCCTTCGAATCGGTGAAATCTGTCGGAGCAAACTCGAATTCCCCGGAGGAGGAGAAATCGGAGAGGCTGCGTCCTGGTTGTAGGGTTTTCAACGCCGCGACGGAGACGGCAGCGAACGCGCACATCAACGGTTGCCTCGCGACGGCGGTGAGGGGGGAACACTGCCGGAGACCGAGTTTGGATAATCCGAAGCCGAAAGCGCCGAAGAAGCGCTCTATCGCTGATATTCTCACTGTGGCGCTGCCAATCGACGGTTACGGCGACGGCGAACTCGCGGCGGGGGGAGAGATAGACGATGAAGGCGAAGAGTTCGGAGAAGAATTGGAGAAACACGGGTTCTCCGGCGTAAGAATCAAGAGTAAGAAGTGTACGAACAACATCGTAGGGAAAAAGAAAAAGGTGAAGAAGGTGATTGTGAAGAAGAAAAACAAGGCGGAAAAAGAAAGCGTTTGGCGTGTGAACGGTGAAAGTAAGAAGATAAACAAAAGGAAGAAGAAAAAGAAGAAACTGAACAACGTCTTCACTGCAACGAAGGTATGTTTCCATGTATGTGGTTATTTGTTATACATGTCAATCAATGTGATGTTATGTTATGTATGATTTTGATGGCATAAAATATAAGTTAATCTTCCATGAATGTATGTATGCATGGTAGTTCCATAATTTGGTGGGTTTTGAGGCATAAAATATTAAGCAATAGTGTAGTTTCTGTGTTGGGGTAGTTGATGGTGCCATGCGATAATAGGTTTGCGAACTCTACGCGTGGCTTTTTCTGCATCAAACTGATGCCAAAAAGTGTGGGTTTTGAGTTATTAAGAGATAGGCTTACGATTGTGAATGGTTCCTACTTTGTGGTTAGGCACTTGTGAGAAAGTTGAGGTACGAATATTGAAGATGAGGGTTTATTGATGGGTTACTAGCTACTACTACTACTAGGTGAAAGAGTTGAATCTAATGATGAGGGTTTTTGTTTGCCCATCTAGTTACTACTATTAGATAATAATTTTGGGGTAAATTAACAAATGGGCCATGGGGAACTAGATATAATTCTCATCTATGATGATGGCTAGTTTTTCTGACATAGGTTGGATACAGATTACAGCTGGATAAGGTTTGGGTTGTATGGGATCTTTGAGTGAAGCTTCAGAATTTGAAGGATCCTTTGTTTGGTCTCTAATAGGGATGTTTTGTTATGCCATGCCAGAGGACACTGCATCTGAAAAATTTACGTTGGTTTGGAGTAATATGGAGTTATTATCCTATGGACTAGTGTTTTGTTTACCACATCAAGAGATAGAAAGAATGTGATTTATTTGAAATTTAAAAAGTAAGAAACGTGGGGTATGTAATTTAATATGTAAAAATAATCCTTGTGTTTTTAGAGAAAATGAAATGAATGAGCGGGTAACAGATCCGAACCTAGGAGGAGAGTATGTAGCTACGGAAAAGATAAGCCCGAAAGTGATGATGATGAGTACATGGTAATTCTATCTGAATATATCAGTACGTTGAGGTTGCACGATACTGATATAATGTCTGATCTTTTGGTCGGTGGTAACTTTTCCCCTAGACTGGATACTCGAAAACCAGTTGAACACATTAATGCAGTTCAATTTCAAAGTTGGATTCGGTTGAAAAAACTGACATCTCAGCTCTAGTTTAAATCTACAAATTTCAACTCTTTCCAAGCTCTCATTCTCATTCTAATCATTTTTTTTTTAATACCTATATATCAACTAGTAATGAGTAATCAGAATAGAGTAACCTATAAATGGTATCAACTTTCTAACTCAGAATTCTGAATAGTATAAAAAACAAGTAAATATATTATAGTATTCATTGCATGAACATGTTTCCAACATATATATGATAATATGATAATAATTATTTATCCGTAGCTGTGTGGCTGAACTTTTACGTAAGTGTTTTTTTTTGGCAGAAATTACGGTAAAATGTAAATATAATAGTTGAATATCCAAATTATTTACTGAAATTAAAACTACACCTGGATACTTTGACCCCTTAAAAACTTGTAAATACAAGTAGAAACAGCGTGGTCACGAATGTGTATTCAATTTTTCATAACAATGAAACAAATATATCTTACATTAGTTAGTTTTTATATGTTTTTATTTTAGTAATTACGTATTTAATAAAATAATAAGAAAACTTGTAAAAAATATAAAAGAATCGTTTTTATTAATTTTAGCCTTTAAACTAAAGGATTAATATGTTCTACATATAACATTTTAAAGATTATTTAATAACCTTTTTTCCTTAATTATTTGATAAAATTGTTTTGTACTAAATTATACGAAAATTAAGACTTCTAATTTGTACTAAAATTATACATACCATTTTTTGCCATTATATTAAAGAACTTCGGATTCTATTCTGTCCAGCAATATGTTACCGTTTTTGATTCGTCAAAGTGTATATTTTGCGAAAGAATACTATTATCCAGTTACTACAATTTTGGTTATTTTACTATAAAATGCAATAAAAAGTAAAGTGAAAAAAAAATGTTGTTAGGACTGAGGAGGCATTGAACTTTGAATCCAACTGTCATATATATATATATGTATGTATGTATGTATATGTATCAACTAGTAGTATTTATAAACATAATTAATCCAACTGCAATTTATTACTATTTATATATGTGGATAGTTACAAACATTATTTAAAGAACATTTAAGATGAATTAAATATTATTTTATTGGTAATAAAAAATAAAAATAAAAAATTGTAAATTGTATACATTTTTATTTTAAAAACTTTTGAATACAATTAATGGAATTTTATTTTAGCAAATGATTTGTATATCTATATATTTGTTAGTTGAGTAAAGTTAAGTATTGGTTAAAAGATAAAAAACTTGAGTATTAATTTAATTTGGCATAAAAATTTACCATATATTCACAAACAAGACACTGTACATAGATAATCTTATTTTTGAAAGTGAGTATTTACGACATAGTTACATAGTTACGGATTACATAAGCTTAATTTCAATGCTATAAATTAATGTTATTGTTATTATTATTATTATTATCATAAAATGAATAAGCTCTTAAAAATTTCCTTTATTAATCGTAAGGTCCTTTAGTGATATACGTAATTAATACTATTAGTTAAAATGATAATATTTTTCTTTCCTCACTATTATAAATAAAATGAATAAGCTTTTAAAAAATTATTTTGAACACAATATTTAACTTATACACATTTTTTGTATATTTAAATATGGGTTTAATATTTACACAATCAATGAAAATTATGTCTATACGATGATTTTAATGTAGTCATAAATTGTTCAAAACTATCATTACATCACAAACTCAGTCACTGCTTAGGAAATTGGACTCTTGTAATGGTGTGTGAACTCATTGGATGTTAGACAAACTTTTCCGATAATTGTTTAACACTTGAACTTTCTTGTTTAAAGTTTTAACTAAAATCATTACCAGGGAATTTAATATTTAGACTGATATCATTTCTATTACAGATATTTTTAGACAGGTATTTTGGAAGATATTTTAATTTTTAATACACATTTTCTAACTCAATTATTCTTAAAAGTGAAAAGAAAAGACTAAAACAACAAATTAGCATAAATTTATTTACTTTAAGAATTAAAATATATTCTATCATACTACATAATAGGTTTGGAAGATAAAAATATTACATATAATTAAAGCCATCAATTAATAATGTTCTGCAATATTCTTTTAAGGAGGAAAAAGAAAGTAACCTAATTGTGATAAATTTGCTTCATAGTTATTAGTATTATGTCATAAAATTTGCTTCTAATATTTACGCAAACTGGAAATACACAGCAAAGGGTAGTTATTGAGTTATTTAGGAAATTATATCCATTATTTTTTACATTATATATACATAGAAATAGTATTGCTTTGAAGACATACTTATTATCTCTGTACCCAAAAAGAAGGAAAACCAAACAAGTCTTTACCCGTACTGAAATTGTTTTTGTAATTTGAAAGAAGAATGATATTTTAATCATTTTTTTTACCCACTTTTAATTTATCACTTCAGTGATTATTAGATCACCATATTACATCATTAAAAAAAATCAAAATAAATAATTTTTACAATACTAAATTAAAAATAAGTAAAAAAAGATACGTTAAAATATCATTTTTTCCGTTTGAAATTATACATTAAAATGACAAATTTGGAGAGCTTTGCTTTAATAAATTAAGGAATTTATTTGCGTCAGCAACATATAGTTAGATCTTTCTCACTGCATGTTAAGAGTGGGAGATATTATAGGGTTAGTAATAGTATTTTAAAGTTGTTTCAATTTTTTTCCTAGTCAATTAATCTAACTTTTAAAGAAAAAATATTATTGTATTAATCAAAATAATTACTTTTACTGTGTTCAATAATTAAGTTTAAATGTAATATATAAAACTATGAATTATTTAAAATTCTTTAATTTTTTATATAAAAAAGTAAAATTAATTATTTAAAATGTATATAACATAGTACAAATCATAAATTACATTTTTGTAATGTAAAAAAAAATAAAAAAATCCATGGCAAAAATAACTAATATATTGAAAAATAATATTATATTGTCTCTTATTTCTATAACGGTCCTAATGGAGTTCACACAAATTTTGGAAATTGCATTGATTTTAAAAGGTTATTTTGACATAATTTTAAAATTGAAAAAGGTACGATTGTTTAAGCTTAAATAATTTTATTTATAACTATTTCTTTCAGGGTTTCCTTGCTTAATTATTATTTCTAATTTTAGGAAATATTATCAGAATATTTTGTATGTATTGTTTTTCTTTTAATTCCAAAATAGTATAAATTCTTGATGTAACATCCCAAAATGTTACTATGAATAACATAGCAACTAAATATATTTTATAAACAACTTAAACATAAACATGTAAATATAAATATAAGTACATAAACATGCATAAAAGAATTATAACCCATTTAAATACATAAATTAAGAAAACAACTCAAATAATATATATATTACGCACGTCTTTTAAAAGGGTAAATTAATTTTTTCAAAATTAAAGAAGACTGTATTGCACTAACACCTTCTAAAAACACAAGTCTTACTTACTTTGAAACATTTTTAATTGAAAAAGTAACTTTTCTGTAAATTACTAATAAATAGCATAAGAAGCTTCCCCTCAAGTTTTCTTGTAAGGCATGCCATTTTATTTTATTTACTCTGATGTTATTAATATGATTCCTATAATTCCAAGACAAACTCTATATGAACATTCATTAATTTCCCTTACTCAAATAACATATATGTTTTATGAGTTTCTGTATAAAATAAAATCATTATTTTTAATTATTTATCCTATTAAAAGGGATTTTTATTTTCTTAATTATCTAATCTGTACTTAAACTATTTTGCAAATTTTAAAGTTAAAAGTTTAAATGTTCATATTCTATATATACACCGAGAGAGATGATGCATTTTACGTATATTTATTAATCATAAATATTCTTATAATGCATATGTCCGTGATACCTGCAACAAGTTTGAAGAAGTGTGATTCCTCTGCTTGAAAATGGCAGAAGTTTATGAAGGAAGAAAAGAAGTAAAAGGGAGGAAAAAAGAGGAAATAAGCCCTTTGGAATAAAAAAATTGATTCCACTATGTTATTTTTTATGATACTTTTGTGATTGTTGTTATTATCATTATTAGGCTTAATCAAGTTGGTTAAATTTTGAATGTCTCAGGAGGATGCTTGTAAACGCAAAATGCAGAATCCAGTACATAGTTTAAGGAAGCTAGGTACTGTTGGGAATAAAAAGGTTAAACTTGATGACATTGATGAGTCTTCTGCACGTGAGAAGAAATTGGGTGCAAAGATTGTATCAGTAGAAAAGAAAGAAAAGCTGAAAAACTGGGACTTGGTTATAAAGCAACAAAAAGCAGTGTCTCCCATTCGTGGCACTCTTAAGAATCACAAACATATTTCTGGAAGTACTTCAAGTGGTAGTAACATTCAAAATGGCACTGAGGAAAGCCACTACGATGTTCAAGTAGCATCATTAGATAAGCATTTGGGATTTTCTGCAGAGGATTCGGTACTCAGTCCGAAAAAGAGAAACTCGTTTGATGAAACTGTGTTGAGTTTATCTTCAGATACGCTGGCCTCTTCATTTGGAAAAGAGCAGTCCTCTGGAAATGTTGGAGGAAGTTTGAATTTGGAAGAAAGAAGAAAGGATAACACTGCCATTAACACAGATAAGAGAAAGGAGGTTAGTCCTATAGTTGAAAGTAAACAGTTTTCCAATATCCTGGGACAAGTTTGCATGCAAAATATTTTAAAGCCCTGTACCAATCAAGAGAAATCAAAAAACTTATTTGAGAACCCTGAATCATTATCCCACATGACAATTTGTGATAATAATTTGCACCGGTTTGATGGCAACACAACCACCCTGCATGTTTCTCAACATCTTTCGGCATTTCAAGGGGGGCAGAGTTCTGGCATAAATACACAAGCGTGTGAATCTGAAGCTTTGAGTTACGCTGGAAAATTCATTGATCACTTGGGAGGTCCAGTTTTTCAACCTAAACATGCAAATACAAGGACATATTTGGAGCCTTCACCCTCTTATTCTGCTTCCTGTGATGAAATAAATGAGAGACCTGAATTTCCATTCAGCACATATGGAAACAAGGATAATTCGTTGTCAGGCACGTTTTCTGCAGATATGGTTGCTGGATGGGGTAAAGGAAGTGTAAGGAATCACTGCATGGAGCAGAACTCTTACGGTTTACCACTCAATTCTCATGGTGAGCTAATCAACTTCGGTTCAGGTGGAAAAGTTGGGATGATCCAGCCAGAGACATCATGTACTTTTAGAGGTTCTTTAATGGAACATGTGAATAATGTTTTCCATGAAAATAGTCAGGACTATATAAGGATTGGTAAGAGGCATGTTGTTCAGAAGACTCCTCAGGACCGGGGCAATCCATTTCCGCATTATTCAGGCAGTTGGTTAGGTGTTAGAGAGTCACACAGCAGGAAGAAAGAAGATATCTACCCGCATAACTCTGATTGTTGTTCCAATCTCCATGTCCAGCAGCCTCTTGATTCAGAAGTGAACCTTCTCAGAAACCCTTTCATTGAACAAAATCAACTTGACAAGGTGCCAAATCATAGGGAATATGGAATGATTTCTCCAAGAGGAAGCTCGGCTCTTGTTTCACCTAATTCAAGCCAACCAACAATGAGGTTGATGGGAAAAGATGTTCCCATTGGTAGAAGCAGCAAAGAAAAGCAGCAGATTTTCGGAGGAGTTCTTTGGGCTCAAGATGAATCCAGAAGAAGGCATTATTCTGAAGATGATGATTCTATGTTAGGAAGATGCTATATGCGTGATTGGGCTTCTGGTTCTAAATTACAGAGACAAAGTGAGCATGTGTTACAATCTGTGAAAATTCAAAGCAATCGAGCATTGCAAAGTACCATGTTGATGAAAGGTCCAAACTCTGAATTTCTCAACCTGCAAAGTGATCGTATATCTCAGAATGCAAGCCTTGGAACAAGCAGAAATATTAGCACTAATCTGCGTCCTATTTCCCAAGCACCTGCTTCCTGTGCAATATACACAAGGCAACAAGAACACTTGCCGGAGCAGTTTGTATCTGGAGCTAAAACACAAACACCAGGACTCTGCTTTCATTCTCAGGTACCATCCAGTCCTTACAATTTCCATCTGTCTACTTTAAGCAACGGTGAGCAGAATGAAGAGAAGAAGCGCCATCGTGTGACAAATTCAGCGTTTGGATTTCCTTTCTTGCACCCGATTGTTGAAGAACAGGCCAAATCATCTTGGTTCAAGAGGTCCCATAGCAGTTTTCCAGCATCTTCATTAGGCTCCACATATCAAAAGATGCCCGAGAGCTCTACTACTACAAGTTTTCATCAAAATTCATGGAGAAATGATTCAACTACCACATTCGTAAATCATTCAGATGTTTTGTATCCTAATTCTGGGACTTCTCACTATCCCAGGAACGCCCCTCTTTCCGCATATGCTTCAGTTTCCACCGTTGCCAAACCACCCTCTGCCATAGATGGTTGTAGAAACATACTTATGGTCAATGACAGAGTGAAATTAGATGATATGATTGCCAAATACCAGAATCCATGCACCAATGCCAGGAAGAGACCCGGAGCTAATACTTTTGATCCTGCAATACCTAACAAGTTACTTAACAGAAAAAACTCAAGTCCCATGACAGGGCTGAGTCGAGTGACTTCAAGTGCAAATTTGCGGCAAAACACCAAAGAAGTTGAACTTAATCTCCAAGTGGGTGCAAGAAGTGAATGTGTTTTGAATGAAGCTCGGAATCTAAATCCCAGAAGCCATCTTGGGTTTGATTCTTCTGACCAAGATGACGTGGTGGTATCAGGTCCTGTGAAACTTGGTCCTGGTGCTAAGCATATTCTGAAACCGTCACAGAATCTGGATAACTCAACACCGATCCATTCTGCCATTTCTATTGCTGCGACTTCTGACTGTGGTAGGGATCTAGAACTTCAAGGAAAATTGACAAAAATGTACATATTTTAAGCGTAAATCATCATTTATGATGAGACCTTTTGCCTTAATAGTTTATGGACACCCATGAACATAACAGAATCGTCCATGTATAATATTGCCAGCTTGTGGGAAATTGATCTTTTATCATCTTCGCAATCCTGGGAAATGCTCAATAGCTTTTGACTAAACTCTACCGTTTGCTGCTTTGAAATTAGTGAAACTGGTAGTTGCAGATTTTTTTTACTAAACTACAATTACATAGAAATATTGTTATATTTTTTGTTATTTGAATCTCAAGGATGGGATTGTTATAATTTCATCAGAAAATTTCCTACTGAATTACCACTCAAAATAAAATCTTCTTGTTTGAATAATCAAGTAGAATATAAAGTCTTCATGACAGGTTTAGAATCATTAGAGTCACTAGGACGAAAGCTGTAATGATAACAGGAAATTTAAAATTAGTAATCAAACAATCAAAGAGTACCAGTATATAATAGTAGTTTGCTTAAATCATTTGAAAATTATGAGTTAGCACATATGCAAAGTTTTATGAATATGAAGGCAATTAAATTAGCCCTAATACGTTAGGATACAAACTTTTGATTGAAAATTTGAAAACTTTGCTTTAACATACAAATTGTTGTTGGCCGAGTATGTTGAAAAATTGTAATGAGTATGCAAAATCTTCTAAAGAATGTAAAAAATAATAATAAAATTATTCAATGGATCTTATATCCATTAACTTATACATGAACTAATTTTAATTTGTGAAAAGTATTTATTTTTTATAAAAATGTTTATGCAGAATCTTATTCAAACGCAAGAAATACATGCAATCATGAGAGTGTGCTGTTTGATATTGACGGAATTATTAATGATTTTATCTTATCAAATTTACTAACCAAAAAAAAAGAGAATAAAAAAGAAAAGAGAAAAACGAAATAAGTAGAAATAGTTTGCATGGTGACAAAATTAGTATTAAGATATTTCCCCTTTCACTTTGTTCACAGAATACAAGAGTGAGATATTTCTGTTCTTTACACCATTACTCTTATCCATTGTCCAAACTCAAAACATTTCTTCAATTTATGATTGTTCAAAGTTCAACTTGTTCCCCTCAACACAGCTAAAAGTTGTTAGTTAGTTACTCACCTCAAACGAACACAACCATTGAAAGATACTGAAAGCCATGGCATGTTCTCCTTCTCCAATATCGTCTTCATTCACATTTGCCAATCCATCATCACTTCCGAGGCCCAGAAACTCAGTTTGTTGTTCTCTAAGCCCTCGAGCTATGGCGAAAGAGCTTTACTTCAACCATGACGGTTCAGCAACAAAGAAGTTGCTGGTAAGGACTAATAGTTTTGTTTTGGTTATTGACAAGCTGTGAGTGAATTGGTGTGTGATTGTGCAGGCAGGGGTGGACATGGTGGCTGAGTTGCTTGGTGTTACATTGGGTCCAAAGGGGAGGAATGTTGTGCTGCCCAATAAGTATGGACCACCCAAGATTGTAAATGATGGAGAAACTGTTCTCAAAGAGGTGCTTCATCATTAACCATGTTCTTCTTCTCTTTAGAGATTGATGTTCTTTCTTTTTGTACCATGGTCGGTTTAAGGTTCTCAATTTGGAAATTAAGGTTCTCAAGCATGCCATATTTTTTTTCCCACGATTTGGTGGGTGTTTTTCATATTGTCTTATTGCTTGTGTGCTTAATAAACTTGTCTATAATCTGGTCTTCTAGTAATATGGTTTTGTGAACTTCTCTTTCCTTGTTACTTAAGATTGAATTGGAAGATCCGTTGGAAAATGTTGGTGTGAAATTGGTGAGACAAGCTGGTGCCAAAACCAATGACCTAGCTGGTGATGGCTCAACTACATCTGTTGTTCTTGCTCATGGCTTAATCAGAGAGGGGACAAAGGTAAACAAAACCACCTAAACATGAGTCTCCTATTACATCAATCACGGCAAAATTATTTCATGTTAGCACATATGAAAAGTTGACATGTGTTGCTATATTAAAAAAATCCTATGGTTGTCAAATTTGCAAATAAAAGTTGAAGAAACATTAGTTTTTAGTTCATGCTTTGATCACCATGTTAATAACTTTAAAGGGGTGTTCTTAACTTTGAGTTCTCAAGCTCCTTTTTTCTTTCTCTAGGTTATTGCTGCTGGAATGAATCCTGTTCAAATTGCTCGTGGGATTGAGAAGACAGCAACTGCACTTGTTTCTGAACTCAGTTCCATGTCAAGAGAGGTAGGATCAGTTCATTTCTTTTTGAAAAGTTAAAACATCTAGATTATTAAAATTTTGAGAATCATAAATGTGCATTACGACTCACACAAGGAATTAACATTATTTTCAACTCAAAACCTTTTAAATTAATAAATTTACCAGTCTTTTTTCTTATAAAATGTTCAACTTTTTCATTTTTTACCCAACGTGAAATTTAAACTCACTTTGATTCCCGGCGTTGATTTAATTATGATTTTTGCTTTGTGTCAATTGTTGGTTATAGCTTGCAAAGTGTAACAACATTGATTGCACTTGCAGGTTGAGGATCACGAACTTGCAGATGTTGCAGCAGTAAGTGCAGGGAATGATTATGCAGTTGGAAACATGATTTCTGAGGCACTGCATAAGGTAGGCAAAAGAGGAGTAGTGACAATTGAAACCGGAAAAAGTACTGAGAATAGTTTAGAGATTGTGGAGGGAATGCAATTTGATCGTGGATATTTGTCCCCATACTTTGTCAACAATAGAAGAAAGATGACAGTAGAACTCCACAACTGCAAGGTATCATCATTTGGAGTTTGGAAGAACTTGTAAAAGTGCTTATGATTATCTTTAAGCTTGACTCAACAAGCTTCATGGTTGAGCTTATGCATCTTTCACATTAAAGCTATTACCAAGTTCTATTAAAAATGTGATGCAATTAAATGATGATAAATAATTACATGATGCATAGTTACTTGGTTGCAGTTGCTTTTGGTGGACAAAAAAATCACAAACCCAAAGGAGTTGATCAACATACTGAACAATTCTGCAAAAGAAAAGTACCCAATTGTGATAGTTGCAGAGGACATTGAGCAAGAAGCTCTAGCTCCTGTCATCAAAAATAAACTTAGAGGGGCGCTTAAGGTAGCTGCCATTAAGGCTCCTGCCTTTGGTGAACGCAAGACTCACTGCTTGGAAGACATTGCCATCTTGACTGGAGGTACAACATCCAACACTTCAACTTATAACCTTTAATATGTTTTGTTTGCTGATATGTTTGGACAACAAGAAACAAAAACTTTCTCATTTAAAAGTTTAAGTTTATCTTAGTAAGATTTGTTGTTTGTTGGATCTATCGTGTTACATGTTATAGGATCATTGTTGCACCACTTCCAAATCTCTAGTCTCTTGTTGGAAATATATATGTTGAGAAAGTGTGTTTGAGATTCTACATCGGTTAGAGATAAGACAAATTTATGTTATAAGTGACCTTATAAGGAAGTGCAAACCTCACCTTACAAGTCGATTTTATAGAATTGAGTTAGATTTAAGATCCATTTCTTAAAACAGTATCAGAGTAAATATCGTCTTCACTTCAGCTTACAGATTTGTTCACAAAATCCCTATCTCCGGCTTTGTTTCAAGAACTTTTTTTCAAGCTTGGCTTGATGGAGGCTCTCAGCAATAATTTTATGCTTTTCTGTTCACCTTTTCTGTTTTCATTTATGTTATTCTGTGCTATTATCATCTTTGTTAAACTTCTATTAGAATGCATCAGTAGTTAAAATGCTAAGTGGAAGTTCCATTTTTACATGCGTAGTCTTCACCCTGTAGTTTATTCTGCAATACAACATTAGTTCTTACACCCTTTGGTTTTTTGTAATTGATATGCTGTTTTTTCAGGTACTGTGATTAGAGAAGACATGGGTTTCACCCTAGAAAAGGCTACCAAGGATGTTCTGGGTTCCGCTACAAAGGTAGTCATAACAAAGAATTCTACCTTAATAGTTACTGATGGGAGTACAAGATCACTTGTAGAGAAGAGGGTTCATCAACTGAAGAAGCTTGTTGAGGTGCATACACAGCTTTCAAAACCATCACATCTCACACTTGACCAGTGTTAAATTTTGAAAGTAACATGATCTATGATTAACATATTTCACAGAATACCGTGGATAAATTTCCCAAAAAGATATTGAATGAAAGAATAGCAAGATTATCAGGGTGCATTGCCATTCTCCAGGTATTGTGAGTTTCATTTCAATTTGCTTGGACATTTTGGAGTTTGAGAATTCGGATTAAATATATTTTTAGTTCCTAAATTTTGATGTAAAATTGAAATTCGTCCATGTTCAAAATTTTAATATATTTTGGTCTTCGGACTTTAAAAATGAATAGATATAGTCTTTTTAATCCAATTACGTTAATTTTTTTTGTGTCGAACGTGTTTCATGTTAACATTCGAGTTATTTACACCCTTTAACATGTTCCTACTTCAATGTCAATCGGAAAACACGTTTCCACATCAAAAAAATCTAACATAATTGAGGTAAAAGAAATATATTCATTCATTTTCAAAGTTTGATGACCAAAATGTATCAAAGTTTGGCACAAAAACAAATTCTAACTTTACATCAAAGTTCAAAGATTAAAAACATATTTAACCCTTAAGAATTCTGCTTCCTTTGAGATAGTTCATATACCTTTCAGCAACTTGAATTCAAATCATAGGTAGGAGCACAAACACAAGTGGAGCTGAAGGATAAACAATTGAGAATAGAAGATGCTCTAAATGCAACCAAGGTATCTATTTCATTTTCATGGCTATAACAAGTTAATTTGCCACCATTTTTATGGTCAATCTTCCTACTTTGAACATGGCAGGCTGCAATAGATGAAGGTGTAGTAGTTGGAGGTGGTTGTAGCCTTTTAAGACTATCCAAAAAGGTGGATGCTATAAAACTACTTCTAGACAATGAAGAACAAAAGGTTTCATTCCACTCCACTAAGTTTTCCATGTCATGTTTGAAGTTTATGATTTAGCCAAACTCTTGTTTTAAATATCCCTCACAAGTTTTTGTTTTGAGTTCTATCTTTTTTTTTGTCTGTTCAAGATATGGAATTTTTTTGTGTGTATTATGTTCAGATTGGAGCTGAAATCTTCAGAAGAGCTTTAAGCTATCCTGCAAGATTGATAGCGAAAAATGCTGGTGTAAATGGCAATGTTGTCATAAATAAGGTATTGAGCCTCTTGGGAGTTAATCATTTGCTAAACATGATTAAGAGTTAATCATCACATATAAAATATTGTTAAAAAACAAAACATTGGTAGAAGAGAGCAAAAGTGATCACTTGATGTATCAATTTTGCATGCTTTGTAATTTTACAAGAAAAATTTTCAAAACTATAAGCAAAGATTTTTTCTACCATTGGTCCTATGTTCAAGTAGTGTTGATGTATCAATTGAAAATTTTCAATTATTTACAATTTTAATTACCAAAATTTGGATTTTTTTTTTTCAGATTTTAGTTTATTAAACTAAAGAAGAACGTATATGTTGAATAAGATGCAAGCTTGAGGCGTTTATGGTATGCAGGTTTTATTGGAAGATAACATGAATTTTGGTTACAATGCTGCTAAGGACTGTTATGAGGATCTGATGAAGGCTAGGATTATGGATCCAACAAAGGTATGGTCATTTAAATACCTTTTACATATGGAGATTTTACATTCACAAATATACGAAATAAATGCTTGTGTAAAGGTCAAATTAGATTATCATAACAAAATTTCAATTCTAATTAGAGAAAAGTATAAAAAAAAGAATAAATTTATTTTTACAAAGTTCACCAAAATATATTGTTGTCTTTAATTCGAGTTAAGATTATAATTATTTTAGCTAATGGTTACTTTTTCAACATCTTTAATCAAGTTTTTTTTTTAATTTTCTATTGGCGGTGACGGAAATAGATTTTCTTACCAATATCAAAATAGGCTTTCTTACCAATATGGGTAACTTTGAAATTATAAATAGATTTTCTATTGGTGAAAGTGCAAGTTTAATAAAAGTTATAATTTAAGGTAAGTTTTACTAATATAGTAGGATTTCAATAGGTAGAAAGTGTACTATACTAATGTAGCACGACTTGAATAAAAAAAAAGAGTTATGATATGTTAACAAAGTATTTTTAACAAAGTTTCGACAAACTTTCCTGTTTAGGTAAAAAAACTATTATTTTATTATTTTATTTTAATTAAAAAATAAAAAATTAATCAACTTTAATTCTACTTTTAGAAACTTTCTTAACTTTGTCAAAATTTTGTTTGTAAAAAGATAATTTCCCTAAAAAAAATGTGTTGATATAATTTCAGTTTAATTGGAGTAAAGTCGTATCATGACACGAAGTTGTGAAACATTAGCAAGATTTATCTCAAGTTGTAATTTTTTTAAAACTTACACAAGTTTTATATATCAAGTCATAGTTAAGTTTAATACCAAAACAATATATTTGATATTTACTAAAAAAACATCATTGATATTAACCAAGAACACATTGTTTAATAACAATTCATAGATAACTTGGTCAATATTTGCAAATAAAAAATAATTTTAACGATTTCAAACCAAAAATAAACATTATGGACTTTAAAAAAGAAAACCTCACTTGTCACTAATCAATAATTTATATATTTGAAAATTTTGAAATTCTAAAATTGCACTTATCTCCCTTGAGACAATAATAAATGGCATTTAACTTACCTCCTACTTTTAAAATATAAAATTACATCCTTTATATTTTTATTAAAATTCCCCGCTTCTTATATTACAATATTTTTAAAATAAGCATAAACCTCTCTTTTTTTTTTTTTTTTGATAAATGACTCTCGTCTTTATAAAATTGTTACAATTACACATTATAATAATGTCATTATTTTAACGAAAAAGATTAAACTATTCTCCAAGTCCCTAAAGTTTGTCACCATCAATATATCACACTGCACTTGTAACAGATTAGTAACAGGAGAAACATTTTGTAACAGTGTTCCAGCACCACCAAGTTTTATCAAGAGTTTGCATAAAAAGGGATCAAAATTTGATCTTTATGCTTGTGCAGTAACTAAAGCTAATAGTTTTGAAGCCTAAGAACTAAAATTTAAGCCAAAAACCGAAGAAAAAGAAAAGGTAACAAAAAACAGGAATGGAATGAGTGAAAAGCATGAGGAAAATGATGTTAATTTAGCAGTGGAAATTGGTGCAGGTAGTTAGATGCTGCATAGAACATTCAGCTTCAGTGGCGAAGTCATTTCTAACATCTAATGCTGTTGTGATTGAGCGGAAGGAGTTGCAGCCAATAACATTGCCCCCAAGAAAGGCCATGATGGCTACCCCAAATCTTCCCATCTCAAAAGATCTTCCCTTTTCAAAACCTCTTCCTATGTCAAAAGATCTTGCTATGTCAAAAGGTTATTTCATTCACTTCTTCATCTTCAATCTCCTCTGCTACAATATTTTTCCCTGTTAGTAGTAATGATTGTGTGCAAATTTGGTTACTCAGGTTTCTTACCAAAGGGCTTCTGAAATGGAAAATTCAGTGTGAGCAATGAAGAAACAGTTCAGATTAATCCACAGATACATTGTACAGATAGTGGCATTAGGAACAACAAATGAAGTTACCAAGATCTCAATTTTGTAATAAATAAATTTCTAAAATGTTGATACATGGTAAAAAAAAAAAAGTGAAAATAAAAATCCTATTTTTTGTTTTGTCGTCTGGAGTAAACCATTCCCCGAATGCCATCAGGATCGGCGACGAAGCCCAACGGCCGATAGAACCCGAGAACGCGGGGCTCCGAGTAAAGGGCAATATTGGAAATTCCTCTGCCGAGAAGCTCCTTCAGCAGCCTCTCGATGACGGCCTTGCCGAGCCCGATGCCCTGGAACGACGGGTCCACCACCACGTCCCATATGATGGCGTTGAAGACGCCGTCGCCGGTGGCCCTCGCGAACGCCACCGGTCGCCGCGTCCTCCGGTGCTCCACCCATAGAACCGCCTGCGTGTGCTCCAGCGCCAGGCGGATCTTCTCCGGGTCCCGCCGTGGGAACCCCACCGCCACGAACACCGCGTTCAGCTCGTCCAGGTCCAGCCCCTCCGCGTCGCGCCGCAACAAGAACCCGCGCGACTCCAGCGCCTCGTCGGATACCGAGAGCGGGTAGTCGCCGCCGTAGGGGGAGGACGACGCGACGGAGACGCTTCGGGGGAGGGCTCGCACCCGGGCTTGGCCGAAACGGAGACAGGGTGGAAGAGGAGCGGAGATAGCGCCACGTAACAACATTTTTTTATATAGAGAACAAAAAAGTGTTTTGAATTTAATTTATAATGAAAATTTCACGCTTTATGATCATTTTCTCACTTTGTCTTAAATAATATTTTTAAACTTAAAAAAAAGAAAACTCAAGCTGAAATAATATTTTAAAATTATTCTTACTTTCTAAAATAATCCTGATTTTGATTTTAAAATCGTATGGTAAATTATTAAGTAAGAATAACAAAAAACAAATGAAAAATATTAAAGATAATGATGTAGAGAAACTAGTACTTATATAAAAATAATTAATTGTACAGTGATTGGTAATAATTATAATAATAAAATAATATTTTTTTATTTATTCTGATGGTCTGGCAGGTTTTGCAGGTTTGTGGCCGAGAGAAAGCACTCGTGGATAAGGTGGTTAGATGAGAGTTTTTGTTTTATTTGTTAAATAGGGAAATGAAAAAGAAAATAAATTGGTACAAAATAAACATGAGAGACAGAAATAGAATTATTAAAGAAAACACTTTGTGAGTTGTTTTTATGGTTTTCAATGAAAAATTTTAGGTGACTGTAATAATGATTTATTAAGATTTAGACATTAAAAATATCAATAAATCACCAATCAAGAACTTCTTTTCATTGTTTTGGATTTCATTTAATTTTTATCTGTTTTTATTTATGTGCAGTAACTTCACAGTGAATATACTTTTTAGTTCAATATAACTTTAATATATGCACTTTAGTTATAATTTGATCATCTCTTTTAATTATATTGCCTATATTAGAAATGTTGTTAATTGTTTAGGTATACTATTAGGACACTATTGTCATTCAACAAATCGGTTGTTGATATTTTTGATTAGTTTAAAATTTATTTGTTAACTTGCTTAATTAAGTTTGAAGAGGAAAATAAATAATATAGTGTAGAATTTGTAGAAAATTAAATAAAAGTTGAATGTGTTATAATTTTGTGGATGTGACAACATTTTAAGCAACCGAAGAATAATATTTGTAATATTAATAATCATCCAAAACAAAAATAAAACACCAAATGAGAATACTTTGTTATAACTAATATAAATTATTATGTCCATAGTGAATTAATTCCATTAAAATAGTGTAAAAAAATAAACGAGTTAACGACCAATTTAGTTTCAAAATTATGAAATAAGGTATTTTCTTTTAAAAATGTATAATTATCTATATTTTAGTCTCTAGTACTAAAAATTTGTCAATTTGATTCCTAACTTTAATCACTTTCAATCAACTTTATTCTTGACTTTAGTATGCAAACTGTGCATCAATCAATTGTGTCAACACAGTTGTGAAAGTTAAGGAACACGTTTACCTTTTTGTAGTATATGATATACTAAATTAACATAATATCAAGATTTAATTTTGTTACATATTGCTCAAATTTAAACTACTATTAATTCATTAAAAATTGCATGATTCAGAAGTCTTTGATACCAATAAATGTTCAAAGTAGGGAACAAATATAAACTGAACATAAGTATTCATGTCTGATACACACAATCAGAGTCATTCTTAGTTTCATTTCCCTTGGAAAGTTCAAGATTGTTGGCATTTAACTAAATTATATATGGTTCTTAAACCTTGTAATTGATGCACAACAATTATTGATTAAAAGATATATGTAAATTCTTGGAAGCATCAATTTGGTGAAATTATTCTTCAGTGCCTCCTTGCTTCTCTATCAGCCTGCATATGCAATGTTATTTATGAGGTAAAGTTTGTTTATGCAGATCAAAAGAAAGATAAAAGTTATAACATACTGCTTTGACTACTCTCTCAAAGGCTTCAGAACCATGTGTATCTATATAACGTTCAACGGCTTTCCTTGCATCAAAACTCATCATCTGAAGAACTTTCTTTTGGTCTTCATGATACTTGGAATTTCCATAGAAGCTTCCTATGTTCCTCACATATTGCCTCACATAGTTCTCATATATGTAAGCAGCTCCATTGAACATTGGCAATACCAGCCAGAGGCAAAACACCAGCTTCATGTATGGCCAAAGTGGAAACCTAAACACATAAAAAACAAAAACTGTTCATTTCTGTCACAATTGTTCTGATATCATGTTCAATTCAACCATTTAAAGAATAACTATGTTTCTGTTAAGTTTCATGAAAGAACTTTAGAAAGATTAAGAGATTACAGACATACTTGTCAGTAAAATGTGTTATAGAATCTCAAGATTCCTTCAAAACTGGTTTTAGTTGATATATTTAAAAATCATAGTTTTAGTCTTGTTTTATGTCTTTTTTGGTTATGAATAGATCGAGTTTTACGCACATACCATGCTAGGATCTTGTAGCATGAAAGCTCAAAGAGGGTGATGAAGGAGTATAAAATCCAATATGTTAGCCACTGTTGATCATCCAAGGTTGAAGGACTCTCAATTGCCCTCATTGATGCGTATCTATTACATTTACTCATAACACAAGGCATTTAGTTATTGTATCCAATAGTAATTCATGCATCAGAGTATGTGAATGGATAAGTTTGTGCATTCATATGTTCATGTTTTCTTCTTGTTTCAATTAAGAATCAATTAGGAAGATAAAAGTTACTGTGTCCATGTACTTACAAAGGATATAGGAGCAACACTCCAGGCCTGGTATACAGAAACCAAAACAGATAAATTAGAATGTTAATAATTGCTGATAAAAGAATGAGACTGCATTATATGTACACAGTTTTATGAAACTATGGAAAGAGAAATTTGTTAGGTATAGCTTCCATTAAGAATATGCTATGTGATTCAAAAATTATATATCATTAATTGGTTTGAAAACATTACGCTTAGAACATAATTTGATATAATAATATGTCTTAATAAAATATAATGAAGTGATAGAGATTCATTTACCCCAATATTGTGTCCAAATGTCTTGCCATTGTTCCAAGGATGCCCATGATGAAGAAGCTGTTTTAAGATCTTTTGCTGGGAGCAGATTTGGAGTGTAGATGAAATCTTTGGAGTTTAGAATTAGATACATTTGCAAGTAGTTTCTAAGGTATATATAATAGTGTGCTAGCAGGGTGAAGAACTCAAGCAAAGAATGTTTGAGGGCCAACCCAAAAGCCTTCTTTTCCCTTATGAGAAGAAATAACCATAAAGGCCAAGTATATTTATTCTAAAAGATTAAGGTTTGCATGTGCTTTTGAACTTGAAAGTAGTATATTCTAGTTCATGTCACATTCCTTCCATTCTCCTCTTCTCTTTCCTTTTCACATTTAGTTTGTAAGCATGTATTCTAACATTTGAACCCTTTCGTTCTACTCACCAACAAGATACTCAAAGGTGTTTATTGCTAATAATAAAATTGTTCTAATATATCCAATAATCTCACATCTTAAGGACAAAATTGTAACAGGACTTCAAATTCAAAAACGAATAATATCTTAGATGCGGCAATTGACCCTTACAATTCTATATCATCGGACTTGGGATCAAATCAGGCATAAAAAAAGAGCATACGTTACACATGAAGAACACATCAAATTTCGTGTCCCTAGTTCATTTTCAGGTCAGAAATCAAATAAAGTTGTAGTTATTTAAGTAGAAGTCTTCTACACCTCCTGTTTTACTTCTCATAAATTGAAAAAGTACTAAACTTACATCACACCAAAAAACCCAAAACATAAAAATGGTAGATGTGATATTGGAATTCATAACAAAATTTAAGGATGACCCTTTTTTTCTCATTTATGCAATGTGCCCTGCCAAGGTAAGAATCTTGACATGTTTCTTTTGTCTGAGCTCATGAGGCACTGGTCCAAAAACTCTGGTTCCAATAGGTTGGCCTTGCTTGTCAACAAGCACCACAGCATTATCATCAAACTTGACCTCACTGCCATCACAACGACCCTTTTGCATTGCTGCACGCACAACCACCCCGTATACAACCTTTCCTTTCTTCACTTTTCCATTAGGATGTGCTTCCTTCACTGATGCTATTATTGTGTCACCTAATCTTGCCCCTTTCTTCCCTTTCAGTGCCTGTATGCACATCACCTTTTTGGCCCCCGAGTTATCCACAACCTTGAGAACAGTCCTCATCTGTATGAAGGTGCGTTGTTGCTAAAAAAATGGAAGAGAGTTTTTGTTAGGGGTAAGAAAAAGAAAACACATTTTTTAAAAAAACATACATATCTATGCATAACAAGGAAAAGGTATTGCTTGCTACAATATATGCATAACATGAGAATATACAACTAATATATTCATGCACTGACCTGAGTAAACAAATTGTTGCATGTTATCTCATGTGATGTCGTAAGTAAACCAGGGGAACTGTTGCTTAATCCACCAAACAGAGAACGACCAACTATTTCAGTTTTTTGACACATCAAACAAAAAGAGTAGCAAGTTAGATGTTAGAATATCATCTGGTCAACATCAAAAATATTCACTTCATGGTTCAATGCTAAAAGAAGATGACAGGAGAGCTGAGAGAGTGGTAAATATAAGAGCTTAACACGTGAAATTTCAGGTTAGTCCTGAATGCAGTTGTTGAACAAAAGGATCATTACATGTTTCCAAACAACAAAATCATCTTCTAATAATTTAAGTACATAACAGGAGATTCGACAAACTTCTCAGTGCTACACATGATACTACAGCAAAAGTGAAAGAATGAAAGACAGGCTCTAAACAGCAACAAAATCTTAACATGTTGGGCATAAAAAACATCCTTTCAAAAACCACTTGCATAGACACAAGGAAGTTAAAGGTACAATTGAATGCGTCTCTTGCTAAAAGGGTGAAATTCCAAGCAACTTATTAACTTTCCAAGTCTACATACTCGTTTCATTTTCACCCAGTGAAAGAAAGCTTCAACAGGGGCAACAAGAAGAAGAAGCTGAGCTTGCCTAGTAAGTTACAACTTCAATAATTATTATTCTTAAGCAGAATCTGAGCACTGAATTTTTTCAAGTTCACTACTTCATTTTGCAAATGTGCAATTGAGTGTTTACTTATGAAATAAGCCTCATTTCTTAGGTTCTAAAAACTGTTTTACACATGTCAAGCTCTTACTAGAAAGCTTATTAAAGTGAAACTGACTTTCTATTTTTCAGTTCCTAAGTTTTAGTCATTAGTTCAAATCACACAAATGACAAAATTACATCAAATTTAGAGTCTATTTGAACGAGGTTCTCCGGAAGTTCATCTAGGAGAGAAAAATGAGAAAGAAAAAATAAGTTCTCCGCCATAAGCAAAATTGGCTTATGCATAAGTTAAAAATATAAATTTAAAGAATTCATATGAGAGCTTCAACAAGTTAGCTTATGCATACACTAATTTTAGCTTAAGGAGAAGCTAATTTCAATTTTTCCTCCTATTTTCCTCTCCCATAAATAACTTACGGGAAAACCATCCAAACAAACCCTTATAATGAGAAAAAGGCTGGCAGATATCTAATATTGTGTGGCTGTGATCCTACCCTCGAAACTTTCTCCATGCTTCAGAAAACGGGTGGTAGGAAAACAAAGTATGAGTGCAAGGTCACAACTCAACTCCACACAATCTAGAACTAGATATAAGTAGTTCAGCCTCCCACATAAAGCTTATTGACTTGACAGTAAAGTGAATGGACTTCCCAGGCTGATAAACCAAAAAGAAAAGCTTCTGTCCGCAATCCTAAGAAGCATTTCAAGAATTACAAGAACTTAACATATCTAGCATTATTCAACACTCGGTCTCTATGAAAAATGAAATATCTAACTTAAAGATGCTAGCAAATATATTGGATAGGAACTCGAATTCAATGTTAAAGATCCACCTAACATGAGAAAGTAATGGGAACTGCATACCTATGACGCATAGGTGCGCTGCGCCTATATGGCTACCATGCCCATACCAGGTACATATTCCATGCTAGTACTCATTTGGTTCATGTGGTTATGTAGTTAATACCCTTCGGTAGGTTTTGTAACAAATGTTCTATAGGTTTGTTTAGACAAAATTCTCTGTAACAATTTCTAGGATTAAAAAATAACAAAATCAAAAAGAATTTCTCCATAGCTTAAAATTAGTTTATGGACAAATTAAAAAATAAAAAGTTAGAAAGTGATATTGGAGAGCTTCTACAAATCTGCTTACGTATAAGCTAATTTCAACTTTTGAAGAAGCTTGTCTAATTTTTTTTTTTCGTATTTTTTCTCTCCTAGAAGCCATTATGGAGAAATTTATCCAAACATGCCCTATGTACAGGATAAAACATCTATCATAGTTCATAACAGTGAGAAAGAACTAGTTTTTACTGCAAGAAAAAGGGAAAAGTCCCCCAGAAACCAATACACTGCTCTAGATATTTTGATGGGTACAGATCTACTTCTCAACGTTTATCGTTTACCATAAGTCTCCTAAACTTTTTCTTATTTCAAAGCAGTTGCTGGTCTCCTAACATAGAACCCACTCTCAATGGGCCAAATCAGTTGCAAGCGAAGCCCCTTTCTCTCTAACACAAATCCTAGTATTTCTTTGGCCAATTAACCTAACTAGTTAATAAATAATGACTGTTTATCAGTACATTTCAATACAACTTAGTTATCAACTACCAAACTGAATCAATATGATTCCAGTTCAGACCAATCAATGTGAATCTCAAACCTGTTGTCACTGAGCATTATGTTCTTTTACTTTGTTCAAAACACACAACACGATTGAAATAAAATTTCAGAGAAACCAAACACCAATTAACAGGTAAATGGAAAAAAATTGAAAAAGAAAAATGGATCTTGGTAAGGCAAGCATTTTTCATTTACACAAACATATTCGAGCTCATAACCATAAAGCATAAAATATTATATAACAAAATAAACTCTAAATCTCCTCGTGTTCCAAAGCATAATTATCAGGTTTGGGAAACAAATAATTCAATCTCCAAAATAAAATAAAAATACACAAGTTGGGTTGTGAAATAAGATACCACGAGAACATCTGGAAGCAAAAGTTGCAGCCATATTTGAAATTTGAAGTCTTCTTGCTCCCTATTGAAATAAAGACACGAACTTTTCACTGTAAAACGAAAAATAAAGAATACCCAGAAGGGAAAAGTTACTCAATGTGTAAATACTAAAGAGATTATGGGTTGAAATGTCTCACCTGACCCTAAACCGAAGAAAGAGCAATGATGGTCACACTCACACCGGCGGGTGCAGCACTGCAGCTTCTGATTCTTCTGCTCTTGCCAAAAGTTGAACGCACCGTTTCGTAATATATATTGTGCCTGTATTCTTTTGAATTTTGACCTTCATTATATCACTGCTAAATTGACCGAGTTTTGGCACTTGATCGAATTTTATTACTATTTAATTATGTTTTAAGGTTTTAATGAATTTTTATTTGAATTTATATGAAATCTGTTCTTATTGATTGAGTGGTTAAATCTTTACATTTTTAATAATTAAATATTTTTCATTTAATTTTTCTATTAATCGGATTATTAGACTATCCAATATATTACTTATTTGTTCACATATTAAAAAATATAAGGTTATTTAGTCAATAAATAAATGAAATTGTGGTTAATAATATAGGATATTTTCGGTTTTTATCTATTCTTTAATATTTAAGACTTATTTTTTTAATTGAGTTTTTTTACTTTTAATTTTTTTTAGTAGGTGATGTGACTATTATATTAGTTTTTTTTATTTGTTTTTACGTGTCAAGAATTGTGACGTTATATAATTAAAGAATAAATATATTTTTTATCCTCAAATTTTTAATGGATTTTGAAATTAATTTTTTTGAGATTGTAGCGCAATTTGTTGATATATTTAACGGTGTTCCAGACTTCAAATTTATTATTTGACAAGTCATGAAATAGTTGTCAATTGTAATTAATATACTTTGTTTTAAACAAAAATTTAAAATAAAAATAAAAGAACTTAGAGTCTTTGATGGTGCTTTCGAAAAGGACCAAAGACGTGAAGAAAGAAAACTTGTTGTATTAACTTTGGTGGTCATCTTGCGAAAACTCATATAAAGGTTGGCTTGTGATAGGTGGTTTGCTTACTTGAAGGGGTGTAGGTGATTCGAAAGGTGGGTAGTGTTATTGAATTGGGGATTTTTGTGCTTTACGGTTAACATTTTGCCATGTTCTTATTAGGTGAGATGAAATCTTGTGGTTGTCCAATAAGATTTGTTGGAGCTAGGAGAAAGAATAATGGATCTACATTTTCATCAACATCTTCTGCATCCTCACATATGGTAAGTAAGCTTTGTGGTTGTGCGCAAAAATTGTTACTTTTGAGAGCAAGTGTCGTGAAGAATAATGGGAGAATGTTTTGGAGATGTCGAAACTGGGAAGTATGTATGTGAAATTTTTTATTTGTGTGTGGTTTGTTTGTGTATTTATGTATTGTTTTTCATTGCAAACCGAAGGACACTGTAACTTTTTCCAATGGACAGATGAAGTAGGACCTGAATTTGAAGAAAAGGCATGAACAGAAGAAGAAATTGGACGGGGGAGTGAAAATATAGTGGAGGAGCTGCTGAAAATTAATATACAAATGATATTGTAGTTCATGTACGTAAAATAGTAAGTTACATTTATTGCTCTTACCAAAAATAGGATGAATAAAAACATTGTCATGCTCGTGATGGCTTCTGCATCATCACCTACAATATCATCTTGTTATACAATATATTTTTTGTAACACCTCTACTAAGGACGATACTAAAAATCATATTTTATAACGCTTACACTGAAAACATAATAATACCTATAACTCTAATGCAGTGTTTAAAGAATAAATAGAAATTTAATTTATTCACCAAGTAATAAAAAATAGATGTCTCAATATTTAAAAATCAAAGAATTTGTCATCTTAACAAAATATTTACAAATGAAAATAACTTATTTCTCTGGAAATACGAAAAATAACTAAGGAAAACTAATTCCCAAGAATTTCCACATAACACTACTCAATGTTGTGCATCTTCTTCAATGCATGTGCTATCATATGCTCTTGTGTTAAGTCACGATCACCGTAGTCAAACACAAACAAAACAAACTAAAGAGTAAGCTAACAAAAAAAATATAACCTACAATTAAAAGGTAGTGCATATATTTTATTATCCAATTTATCTGCATAATTTACTCAGTTTCCAACATACACAATAACACATACATTAGCAAACATTGCCTCATCACAAGGTCTCAGACTCGCATAGAGTCGCAGGTTCACACAGAACCACTACCAGCTCACACAAAGTTATCAGTTCACAGAGAGCTACCAAATATCCTACTCATGTAAAAATGCTAGTTGTTATACTCATATAAAGTTTTTACCTTTCACTCACGTAGAGTCTATCCACTTACTAACACAAAGCTTCTAAATCTACTTTCTCATGGAACCTAACAAATATCTTAACCAATTTATTTGAATTTTATATATTGGTTTTATTATTAGCCTATCAATTCCAAAATATGTGGAATTTTGTTTATTAGAATGATTTATGCTTGTTTCCTAATTTTAAGAACATTTAAAACAAAAATTAAAAGCTTTGTTTTCAAAAGATAAAAATTCAAGCTAAATTTAAGTACATCAAATGAAAATATGACATGTCTAAAAAAGAGTTATACATCTAATGTTTTAAAAATTAAAAATATGAAATAAAAAGTTATATGTTGTAAGTATAAGTTTGAAAAATTTGCTAAGAGCTTGAAAGCTCTTAACCTCCTCTCTTCAAACTCCAAATATAAAAGACAATCATCTAAAGCTAACAAGAGTTAACTCAACAAAATTTGAATATAAAAAGAACGAAAGCTTTATCTTCTCAAACCTATCAAAATGTATAAAGACCCTCACATAATGTCAACAAAAGTATAAACGAAACAAGATCATTTATTTGTCTTTGTAGTTTTAATATGTTTGTAAGTTTGTACAACTTCAATTCCCTTAAACATGTTAATGGGCAATCATAACAAAGGAAAACCTCACATTCTAAATGTTGTGCTCTATGAGAAGATCATACCCAAGTCTGGCGATGCAGCTATGATAAAAGATTTTCTAGAGATATTAAATTGGGTTTCAACCGACTCGCTACAAGTTCGAGTTGAGTTGAGTTGGAAAAAGTTTAGTTTTTTTTAGTGTGGATTAAATTAAATTTGACTAAGGTTGAATGTAGGTTAACCCAACCAACCATTAAATTTTATAGATTTTTATCATTTCTATTTTTTATTATAATTATTTACTATTTTTAGTTATGTAGGTTGATAGTTCGACTATTTAAAATATTATAATGTTGCTGAATAATGTTTGAATACTTTAAATTTTTAATTTATTTGTTTTTCAGGTTATATAGCTTTAACACTTCAATTTTAAATGACTATATTTATAATAATGTTTGGTAAAATAAATTAATACTTTGGTTGTTTTGTTATGAAATAATGAATCAAGTCAATATATAATAGATATATAAAATAAATTGAAAAACTAAATCATTCTTAAGTGAATCAACTCACCAACTCATGATTGGTCAATTCATGTTACAAACTTTTTAGCACACAAAAAAGTAAATTGAATTGCACTTTAGTTCAACCCTTGATGAGTCAACATGTTGATAAGTGTCCAATATGTGATAAATTTAAGATGATTTTGAAACTTATCTTGTTTTTTATTTCAATGAATTTTTGTATAAATCACCCCAATTTAGCTTGTTTTGCAATTCCTAGTATCAATAGAGAGTCAAAGTGGAAAAATAAAGAAAGTGAATGAATTTCAAGCTATTAGGGCAAAATTGACACTGGTGCAGCTGAGCAATAGATTTGAGGTTTGAGTCACATTAACAAACTCATTGTAGAAGGAAACCTCAAGTAGTGAACCTGAGCCTAAGCCATGAAAATCCTTTTCTCTAGGAAGTTATCCTAGGAGCTGCAACACCAAAGCATGAATCCCGAGCCATGAAGGAAACCCAACTAGGGAAGAAACCTCTACACTTGCAACCATAAGTCCATTGTCGAGCACTACTCTGGACAAATTATAAAAACATAGTTGCACCCCTGTGTTTGACAGACTTTTTGTGAGGTTCTTTTGAGAGACTCCTAGAGAGTTCTTGTAGACACTTTCTCTTGTAATTAGTAAATATTATTTGAGGGTAAAGGAGAGATGATTCTTCCATGTGTTGTAATGTTCTCATCTAGTATGAGGAGCTAAAGCTCTCTAAGTGTTGAAGTCAAGATGTAACCCTTTGAAACTCTCTTGTATTGGTAGTGTTTTATCTACCGAAGTATGTTTTTATTACATGTTTGTGAGTTATTTTATGCTTATTGTTGGATTAATTGATCACTCATCTTATTTCACTAGTTTGGGATTGAGTGAGAATTGATTCCAAGTTGTGGTCTAACTAATTCTCCTTATGCTTTTAGATATTAGGAATAAATCTAAGGTTGTAGTTGGTTATAGAGTCCTAACCTTAATGCAGGTGAGTCATTCAAGCAATCACTGAGGAATCACACTGAAGTTTAATGATCCTAGGCTTTAAGTGCTAGGAATGGACTTAAAGTTACACCTAAGGAGAACTCCTAGTACTTGGATGATTGCATCTTTGTAAGTACAAGTTGAACCAATACAAGAGAGGGAAAAAGTGGTGAAATCTAGCTTCAATACATCTTCACTATCTTGAAAAAAACTTCTACTAAATATGTGTTAATATAATATTTGATATTTGAGATCAACATCATTTTCGTATCATAAACTCATTTGCATATCCTTCATACAACTCAACCACTATTTTATTTAACTCAAACTAGTTAGAATTTGTGTATTCTACCAAATCCTTGTTGATTCGACACTTATTGTACTATAAACAACCCAATATACTTGCTGATAAAGAATTGATTGCATTAGAGCATCAACACCAGTATTAGTCGTGTTGGCTCACTTTGACATCCTAAATTTTTCTTTAAGCTTTCAACCTTACTCCATTAGGCAAAACACATAATTGTGCAACCTTACACAAGGTTTCAAGATAATGTGATTAAGAAGGACAAATTCATGTCGTATCATATCGCTAGTGGGAAGTGTCTATAAGATTATTTCAAAAATCTTATTCAAGAGATTGAATAAAGTGTTGAATAAAGTAATTGACTAAAAACAATATGCTTTTATAGAAGGTAGGGGTTACTAGATATTGTGGTGGCAATAAATGAAGTGATTGATGAAGTTAAGAGGAAAAATAATGAGTTGCATAATAGTAAAGGCTAACTTTGAAAAAGCATATGATTCTGTTAATTGGGAGTTCCTCATGTATATGATGAAGAGGTTATGATTCTATAACAAATGGATAAATGAATTAGGGGATGTTTAGAATCGTCATCTATTTTTGTCCTAATTTATAGGAGTCTAGCAAAGGAATTTAAACCTTCTAAAGGGCTTTAGGAAGGGGATCCTCTAGCCCCATTATTATTCCTTATTGTGGTCGAATGACTAGTTGGGGTAGTTAGACAAGCTGAAATCAAATGACTTTTGGAAGGGATAAAAGTTGGTAACAAACAAATTGCGATTAGTATGTTACAATTTGTTAATGATACTATCTTTGTGGCTAAAGCTAACTTAAACAATATTATGACTATAAAGATCATCCTTACATGTTTTGAATCGACATCATGACTTAAAGTTAATTTCTAACAAAGCAAGTTAGCAGGCATAGGAGTTCAACATAGGGAGCTTGAAAGGTTTTCATTATTATTAAATTGCAGAATCATGAATATACCATTCAAGTACTTAGGCATCCTAATATGAGTCAACCATAGAAGGAAAGACTTTTGTTGGATATGATATAAGAAAATAGGAAAAAGTTAGCCATATGGAAAGGTAGGCATATTTCATTTACAGGAAGAGTAACCTTAATAAAATTTGCATTGCCAACTATTCCCTTATATTATTTATCAATAATAAAAATGCCTTTGGTTGAAGAAAAAATTATTAGAATAATTCAGAGAGAGTTTCTATGGGATGGTGGGCATGAAGGTAAGAGAATTGCATGGGTTAAGTGGGAAGTGATATGCAAAACAAAGAAATAAGGTGGCTTACGGGTAAAGGATTTGAAATTGTTTAATATAGCCCTACTCGAAAAATGGAATTGAAGTGGAGACTTAGTATGGACATTTCAAGTCTTTGAAAAGAATTTTTGGTCTCAAAATATAGGTCATGGATGAAACTAGATCATGCAAAAGATGACTGCAAGGATTCATTATGGTGGAGAGATATTAAGAGAGTGTGTGACTGCAAGGCTAAAAATAACATGGAGAAAAGGTAAGGGAAATAAAATAAGGTTTTGGTAAGATAAATGGTTAGATGAAACTCCTCTAAAGGTAAGATTTTCAAGACTATACTTGAACTCCATCATAAAAGAAACCACTTAGACGAGGCTAAATTTTGGGTTTGAATGGAAAATACTTTTGGTGGATACATTCATGCAAGCTATTGAGGGAAAGACATTGTATAGAGTAGAGCGGAAAAAGGGATTTGGAATGGAGAGAATAATACACAGTGCAATCAACATATACAATCTTAGCAAAAAGATGTATAAGTAGGGTAGATTTTTGCTTTGATAAGTTTTGGAAAACCAAAACTTTATCATTTGCACAACACTTTACATGATGGAGAGTCAAAATAGATCGGGTGTCTACAAAGGACTACTTAATGATTAGAGGTGTGTTTGTAAAATGTAAAAGGTGTGTATTTTGCCAATAATATAATAAAACACTTAATCATATTTTCTTTAGTTGTCGGACTACTGGTTACATTTGAAATATATGTAACTTGTGCGTTACTCAACCCTAGGTGTTGAAACTGATGGACATATAATCTTGTATATTATTTGTTCAAAAATAAGTTGTTGCAATAAATTTAATTTCAAAAATAAGTATGTACTATTTACTATTAAATTAATAATTACATTTACTTATAAATACAATTAAATCATTAATTTATATGAATATTTAAATTTTTTATTTTTGTTTTAAAATAATATAATATTTTAACAAAATCTCAATATCAACTCAATTTTTTAATTATTATAAAAATTACTTTTAGATGTTAATTATTATTTTTTATTACTGCAGTTTTATTTTAAATATTTTTATAGTTTCTCTATTCTTTAAAAATTTTAAAAAACTAATTTTGAATTCTAGTTCCAGTTAATCAAATTCTAACATTTTTTTTCTTCACAATAAGAATGTGTTAAAGTGAAGTGTAAATCTAATTTTTCAAATGAAGTTCAAATTTCAGTTTTTCAGTATTGAATTTTAACCATGAACAATAAACTGTGGTATTCGAATACAAATTGTGAATAATATATCATAATTTCACTAAATTATGATTATAAATAGTAGACATTATTGTTTAAGTTAATATTGTCAATAATGTACTATTTGAAATTTTTTACCAAGAACCGTGCTTTATAAAAAAATTGATAAACTCAATAAATAAATAAATTATATCATATTATGTTATATAATTTATGTATGTGCTTTATTTTAATATTTATCTATTATTTTTTACTTTACATTTTAGTATTTGAAAAAGTTGTAAAATAACTAAGGTGGTCTAAACACAAGATAATGCAAAATTGAAATTATAGTTTGTACAAAGATATACTTTGATTTTCAAACTTTAAAAATAGAGAGATGTCTTTTTAATTAATCAGTTTTATAAAAGAAACTGAATTGTTGATTTGTGAATAAAACCGAAGAAAGATCACCCGGAGAATATTCATCGGCACTAAGCCTGTGTTTGTTTCAAGAAGTGAAATTGAAGGAGTGAATTTAAGAAGAAAGAGAAGTGAAATTGACTTGTTTGGGTTAAGAGAAAGATGACAAGATTCGAAGAGAAATGAGAGGAAAGTTTATAAAAAATGGTGAGTGATGTGATAAATTAAAAAAATAGTTTAATTGATAAGAAAATAAAATTACAGTTTACCTTGTATACATAAGCTCAAGTATCTATTTCTTCCTGATTCAAAAACAAGAACAAAACTTACTTGGATTTACAGAATAATCAAACAAAGCAAAACAAATTCTCTTAAAATAGCAACAGGGAATCACCCTCCTCTCAACATAAATAGACCCCATCAACCCCTCTCAACATTTTACAATAAAGCATTCAATATTTAAAAGTCACTTCTACCACAATTAATGCATGCAAGAAGACAACTGTCATTTTCTTTTCTTTTTTTTTTCAGAGTAAACTATTTAATATTTAAAGTTAACATCTACCACCACCCATCTCATGTAAGAGGACAACTGTATTTTGAAGGATATGGTAAAAAATAAATTAAAATAAACAAAACAAGAAATATTAAAAATTTACCATCATTTTTAAAATTTAATCCCAATAATTTCTAAATTCTATATCAATTATATTTATTTCTACCATAATTATCTAATACAATTTATAAATTACAAATTTATAATATTTTAACAAAAAGTGTTTAGTTCTATTCATTCGTGATTACTATAAATATTTTGTATCTAATCAAAAATTTATTCTAAATAAAATATTAATTAATTTAATATAATAATATAACTTTTAATTAATTAAATTTGAATAATTTATAATTCAAAATAAAGTATTAATTAATTACATTTTAAATGATTACAATTTTTTTATAATAAATATCATTTTTCTCTAATGGCGTAAAAAAGTTTAAAATTACAACCTAATTAATTACAACCTTTTATAATAAATATTATTTTAGTTAATGACGTAAAAAAATTAAAAATTTTCCGGTAACAGAAAAATTAAATTAAATGTTTTCCTGTAATTACGTAACAAATTTTAAAATATTATTTTAAAAAGGTATATTTTTAATTCTTTTTACCATAATAAAATACCATAATTTTTATTAAAGAAAAACATGCATTTTTAACAAACAAAAAAAATCAGTTATCCACGCTAAAAAGATAATATATTATACAGTAAAAGACCAGAACAATGAAAGGTACAAAGATAAAATAGTAATTCTACAAAGACTATATAACTTTTTACTCAAATCTCTTTCAGAAAGGATCACTTTCTCCTCACTCCTTCAAATATGTCCTTGCAAATTATCTCAATCAGCCGAAACAAATACAACACTCACCTACAAATCTGTCATCTACTACAGTAAATAGGTAGAAACAAACAGAGGTTAAGTCAGTACGAGGATAATAGAATTTAGGTGTAGAAGAGTATATAAGATTGAGTGGGTAGTCCTTTTGAGAATGCTTGTATTTATTTAAGATGGTTAAAGTTAATTGACAAAATATTTGCTATTTGACTTATAATTTCCAAGTATATGTCAATTATTATATTTAACAAGATTATGACATATTATGCTCGGTATGATATACTTTAATTGTATTTATATAATAGGATTTTATGAGAATAATTATATTTATATAATGTTATTTTTGAAACTCAGATGGAAGGGAAGTACAAATGATGTTTTAGGCTTACATTTGTCTTCGAACGTGTCAAACAATATAAATAGCTTGAATGCTAGCATGAAAGGTTGTTTGACACATTCGAAACTCAATTGGGTTAAAATGATTATATCTATTCGTTTTTAAAGTTTGAAAATCAAATATGAGACATAGAAGAAGTTTTGTAAGATGTTCTCAACTATAAGGAGACCAGTGGCGGAACTTGCACAAAAAATGTAAGGGTGCCAAATTAGATTTGTTATATATAATTTTTTTTAGTTAGAAAAAAAACTCTTCATCTTTTATCTTTATTTCCTCTGTTTAAAACAAACACACATAATAGTAGAATTCAAAAAATTATTACGATCATTCGCTATTATATCATGTTATTATATTATGATACCAAACCATGAATACTATTTTAGATAAGCCCTTCATACTTCATTAGTTTAATTTGGTGATATTGTCAAATTTGAAGTCGTTTTTCTCAAATCGCATTTTAATGAATTTTTAAATTCATTATATGTAATTCTAAGAACTTTAGAGATTTGTTTTTGATTGTCTTGAATTCTTGGTTCTCATGAAATTTCTCAAGTTTAGTTAACGTAAATGCATTTTTTCCATCTTTATCACAAACCTTCCTCTTTAAAAGAAAGGAATCATTTTTTTTACTTTTTATCATAATCTTTCTAATATAAATTTATCACTTCTTGTATATTTAGAAAAAATAAAATTTATATTCACAAATCACAATTATCACAATGCAAAACATAACAAAACTCATACCACTTTAATTAAATAAGCAACACTGTATAAATTCAAAACTTTAAAAAAAATTACCATAGGTAGCGAAAAACACAAAATCCCTAAATTTCATAATTAAAGGTTAGAATAATTTGGGGAAAATTATAATTAGCGTTCATACCAATTTCACAAAAGAATCCCAAAATCATAATTAAGGTTTATATTAATTTGGGATAAACTTAATTTTGGAGAAATATCCTAAAAAGAATCATAAATCTAACATACATAAATCATAATAAGATACTAACCTTGATATGTGAGAAATCATGCAAGAATGTATACTTCAATCTCAATCTATATATTTCCCAACCTTTATTCCCAATCTATCTCTTTGTATTTATTTCTCTTCACACACTTTCATGATAATTTACATGGTGAAAAGATCTTATAGCCAGAAAAAAAACTCCAATCTCTTTTATAAATCAATGTCTCCATTAAATTTTTTACTTTATCTTTTATTATTATTTTTCATAATATAAACTTAATATAAATAATATATAAATATAATTTTAAAAAATATATAAATATATATAAAAAAATTCAAAAAAAAATTTGGGGGAGTCGTCGCTCCCCTGTCACCATATAGTTCCGTCATCGAAGGAGACCGTGGACAAGTCTAAAGTTTCTCAAGATATTGAAAACTATAAGTGTGAACTATTTTATTTTTGTTTCTTATGGAAATATAGATGTTTTTATTTTATTTTGAGACTTATGATCAAGTTACATTAGATTAAACTAAATAATGAAAAATTATATTCGATATAAAGTGTTTTTTTTAAGTAAATAATTTTTGAACTTCTAAGAAAGACTTTTTATTTAAAAAAAGAGAAGAAAAATTAGTTGAAAGATCTCTCTTTTCTCAAATAATTTTATAGGCATTTTAACGTTATGACCTTAGTCTCATCTTGTTCACCAATCACCTTTGTACGATAATTTTTGCGCCAACTATTTTCTCTTTATCAGAATTGACATTAGCATCATATTGTAACCGTCAAAAGTTAAATAAACCATGACCAATCATTTTACAATTTGAACAAAATAGAAGCAATTTCTCATACTCCACATTAGTAATAAACACAAAATCTTGACCTTTCACCAAAATTTAATTAGGCAAATCAAATAACAAATCAACATCTACCAAGACGTGTGCAAGGAAATCTCAAGACTTATTCTTGGTGTAATCCTATAAAGATAAAGGTGTACCAATTCCATGTGTTATTGAATCGCTTTCGGTTACCAATACTCTAAAGGAAAACCATGAATACGAACCCAACATTGAGTTTTTGTGAGTTTCACGAAAGTCGGGACAAAGTCTTTTGTCCAATAAAAAACACGAAGAATGTGAGGAGATAAATTCCAAGTTCCAACAGCCAACACCTTTCACGTGTCTTCTAAAAAAGAAAAAGCAAATTCATAGAATCATTTGCCAAGTGGAATTACCTTCCATTGACCCAAAATCCTTCTAAGCCATATCAAGATATTTTACAAAGGTCTAAATGTGTAAGCGGTTTATCCCCTTTTGTTAACAAAATACACCAATGCAAATGATTTTTACATTCCTACAAACCAACAAGATAAACTTTTTTAGAAATCTGCATAGAGATCATATCTCCCTTTATACAAGGAGAAGGTAGTTGATACAAAGGAATATCACACACATTATTAAAGACTTGTTCAAATGTATGTTTTTGTCCCACACATTTGAAGAAGATTTAAAGAAAGATAATTTTTCGTGATCTTGATTTTGTAAGTAATCCTAAGGAATATGAAACCTCGAAAAAAAATCATATAGCTATTGCTCACCGAGCGAAAAACTCAACTGCCTCCAACATAGAATCACAAATGAACACTCCAAGTGATGCACGATTAGCACTCCATAAGCAAAATTTACATCTCTTTATTTATTTATCTTTAGTAAGGACCTAAATATAATTTGACAAGACTAAGTTCCCAAAACCAAGATGGAACACCTTTGTAAAAAAGATGGGACTGTGAGGTTGGTTGCGGTAGTGACAACAACTAGTTGAGGTTTGGTAATGGCCTAAACATTAAAAGGTGGATCAACTTGGTGGTATGAAGGTGGATGCAACGATTTGTCCATGTCCTCGAATAGGGTAAATGGTGAGACTAGTGACATCGTATGGGACAGTCCGAGGAGAAATGAACCCTTATTGACACTATATATCATTGTCAGTGTCAAAGAAGAAGTAGTTTGATGCACTAACACAAAAAAGGCGGGCCAACTCAATGATAGCTTCGTCACTATCGAGAACAGATGACGTTTAAACACTTGTCTCTTGTATGATGTTTTTCTAGACTTAAAACTTCTTAAAGGACATAATACATTTATATTTTTATTAATAACCAAATAAAATTATGTATAAAATAATTTTAAATAACAACGAATAAATGGAGACGTATAAAAATATTTTTAAAATATGCTTTAAAGAAGATAGTAATCACAATTTTTAGGTCATATAAGTTAAAGTGTAGGTCAAATCGACAAATCTATTATTTATTTCTTATATAATAGTCATATTTATTTAGTTTTATAACATGTTATCTTTTTCAAAAGTTAAACTATAATGTTTAAATTAATTTTATTTTTATATATGTTAAATAAAATACAATATTATTGTTACTAATTTATTGTAATGAGACCCTTTATTTATATTGATGTTACTCTTCTTTATATTCTATATATATAACGAGACACTTTATTTAATATATTATTTTAATTTATAACAATATATAATATATATTAAGATATTCCTATTTGATATTAATTGTAAAAGTAGAAGATAAATAGTAGGCTTTCCACTCTTTTCTTATTCATCAAATTTGGATTTTTTATTTTAATTTAAAAATATTATTAAAAATAAAATAGAAAATACTTTATATATACAAAAATAGAAAAACATCCTTTATATGTTGTGGTAAATCGAGTTCATCGCTTTTAAATTTTTGGACACTTGAGTTGGAGGACTAGTTACCTATAAGATTATAAATATAAAAAACTAAAAAAATAATGAAAACTCTAGAGTTTTACATACCAGTTATTATTCTTGTTCACTATTTTTTTACATTATTTTATCTAACTTTTTTAATAGTTTGTTTTCTATCCTAATGAGGACTAATAGCAACAAAAACACATTTAATTTGCTGATCTTTTTGACTTATAATATTAAGTCATAAACAAAACATATTTTCATACAAAATACAATATGTTTTTAAGTTCACAGAAACATGATAGTAATAAGTTTATACCTTGGCAAGATGTAACCTTTTTAATTTCCATACCTGTTATCCATATATATATATATATATATATATATATATATATATATATATATATATTTATTTATTTATATTTATTTTATTTTTATTTTTTTAAAAATAAAAAACCATATTTAGATAAACTCAACACATACTATAAGATATAAAAAAAAATTGTATTTTACATAAATGAATTTGTTCCTTTTAAACTTTCCACAATAGCAGATGAATAGGACGCTTCTGCCTCTGTGTGACCACGTTTGCTTTCTCTTCTTCATTTTCTTTCTTCTTCCCTCTTTCACCTCCTAATTAGGGTTTTCTTCCAAACCCTTCTTCATTCTTCTTACGCACTACACCGAATCCCACCCATTATCCGACGCGGTACGCTGTTTCGTTCCTTTTTTTTTCCTACGACTTCATTATCATGTTTTTTCTTGTACATACATACACTTATTTTTATGTTCTTGATCTTTTATTCGTAAATAAAAGAATTGATTTATTATTTGTCGGTTGTAACAGGGAATTCTCTGTTGATTTAGCCAGAATTTCTTAATGGGTGTTTCAAACTTGTCTCAAAATCATTCCTTTGTTTATCTACGATTTGTATGGGTTATTTACTACTTAAAAAGTGGAAGTGTTCTTTTGGGTGTACCCTTTTTGTTATTATTATGTTTAGTTTGTTGCCAGAGGTTTAATTGTATGGTTGCATGGTGTTAGACGTGATTGATCTCATGACAGGGGTGGAAGTTTGCTTGCTGGAAAATGGTGAAATTTCGGTGATGAATCGATGCAAAGTGTTGAAGATAAATTTACTCAGGATTTCTTGTTTCTTAGTTTCAAAATTTGTTACGAATGTTATTTTTAAATTCTTAGGTTTTGTATATCTTATTTTATTTTATTTTTAACAGTGTCCTGTACACTGACTAAAAGTCTCTCCGACTAAATTTTAGTATTTTCTAGCATGGATCATGAATGGCATGGGAAATGCAAAGCAAACTTTGATCTTACAACCAGCTTTATTTTTTTTTTGCTACATTTGTTTTGAATTTTTGAGATTGGTTCTGCTGCATGTTATTTTCTATAAATCTGTGCTGAGTAATGAAATGTTGAACCTCATGTAACTCTGTGATCTTCTTCACTTTCTAGTTTTTATCTTTGGATTTTATACAAGTAGTTCTGCCTGGATTATATTACCCTTAGTGAATGAAGAATTCATATTGTGAGAAGGGATCATTCTTCCCTGAGAGTTACTTCTATAGTTGAGGATTAATTAGATAGATGTTTGATTAATTGAGTTGAATGAAATTTCCTGGATGCATTTTGTTATTGATATATAGATAGTGGACTTCGATGCAATTAGAAGAATCAAATGTCATTGGAGGATAGCTGTTACCCTCTATGGAATTGTGAGAAAAAAATCCTTTGTCTTTCAATTTTCAACTTTTAAAATACAAATAAACTTTTTTGATGTGATTGTTTCCATTATGCAGTTCTTGCTTCTTAAACTTGGCCAGTGTCTTAGAGGCAACATTAAAAGTTTAAGCGTCTTTTGTTAGTCACTTATTGAACTGAAGATTACCTAGACTGTATCTAGAGCTTTGGTTCCCTTTAAAACTTTTATTCTAGTAGCATTTGTATGCTGGGAAATTCGTGAATATTGTAATATTGAGTTTATTTGTAACTTTAGGCTTTTAGGGACATTGTGCCCTGTTCCAGCGTCTTGTATTGCATCTTAACTCACCCCCTTCTGAATCCTTCTGATAATAGCCATTCATATTTTTTTTAAAACTCTGTATGAATATTAGTTCTGAAAACTGGACTAGTTGTTCCTAACCTCCATACAGTAACAATTTGTTTACAATTTTTGATTTAAAATCTCCTTGCAGTTTCATCATTATAAACACACATGCACCCACATTACATAGCATATAGTACATTTTAACCCGCTAAATGGAAATGTTTGAATTAAATTTAATAGTGCTTTCTTTCAGGTTCATGCGATGGACATGTCTGATGCTGTTATTGTCAAATCTAGTAGGTTAAAATCGGTGGTGTGGAATGATTTTGATAGGATTAAAAAAGGCGACACCTGTGTGGCTGTTTGTAGGCATTGCAAAAAGAAACTTAGTGGTTCAAGTACCAGCGGAACATCACATCTAAGGAACCATTTAATTCGGTGTCAGAGAAGGTCTAGCCATGGCATAGCACAATACATTTCTACAAGAGAAAAGAGAAAGGAAGGAACTCTAGCAATTGCGAATTTCAATATAGACCAAGATACAAACAAAGATGATAATACCCTTAGTCTTGTCAATATTAAATTTGAGCAGACACAGTTGAAAGATGACTCTGTCAACCCCGGGACTAGTAACTTTGATCAAAGACGGAGTCGATTTGACCTGGCTCGTATGATTATTCTACATGGATACCCATTGGCTATGGTTGAGCATGTTGGTTTCAGAGCTTTTGTAAAAAATCTGCAGCCATTGTTTGAGCTTGTGTCGTTGAATAGGGTTGAGGCTGATTGTATTGAGATTTATGAGAGAGAGAAGAAAAAAGTTAATGAGATGTTAGATAAGTTGCCTGGGAAAATCAGTCTTAGTGCTGATGTGTGGAATGCTGTGGGTGATGCAGAGTATTTGTGTTTGACATCAAATTACATTGATGAATCCTGGCAGTTAAGAAGGAGAATATTAAATTTTATTAGGATTGATCCTTCTCATACTGAAGACATGGTTTCAGAAGCTATCATGAGTTGCCTAATGTATTGGGACATAGACCGTAAACTATTTTCCATGATACTGGATAGTTGCTCTACCTGTGATAACATTGCCGTTAGAATTGGTGATAGACTTCTGCAAAACAGGTTTCTTTATTGTAATGGGCAATTATTTGATATACGATGTGCTGCAAATGTTATTAATGCCATGGTTCAGCATGCTCTGGGAGCTGTAAGTGAAATAGTCATTAAGATTCGCCAAACTATTGGTTACATTAAAAGTTCACAAATTATACTGGCAAAGTTCAATGAGATGGCTAAAGAAGTTGGGATCCTGAGTCAAAAGGGTTTATGTCTAGATAATGCATCACAATGGAATTCCACATACTCAATGCTTGAAGTTGCCTTAGAATTCAAGGATGTTTTAATTCTCTTGCAAGAAAATGACACTGCCTACAAAGTCTGTTTATCTGATGTAGAGTGGGAGAGAATCACAGCAGTTACCGGCTACTTGAAGCTTTTTGTGGAGGTTATAAATGTTTTCACTAAGAATAAGTATCCAACTGCAAACATATATTTCCCTGAGCTCTGTGATGTTAAGCTGCATTTGATTGAATGGTGCAAGAATTCAGATGAGTATATCAGTTCTTTGGCATCAAGATTGAGAAGCAAGTTTGATGAGTACTGGGAAAAATGTAGTTTAGGGTTGGCAGTTGCTGCGATGTTAGACCCTCGATTCAAGATGAAGTTGGTAGATTATTATTATCCACAAATTTATGGCAGCATGTCTGGAAGTCGAATTGAAGAGGTCTTTGATGGTGTGAAAGCTCTATACAATGAACATTCGATAGGCTCCCCATTAGCATCTCATGATCAAGGTCTGGTCTGGCAAGTTGGCAATGGCCCACTTCTCTTACAAGGTTCTGCAAAGGATTCAAGGGATCGATTGATGGGGTTTGATAAATTTCTCCATGAAACTTCACAGGGTGAAGGTACAAAATCAGATCTAGACAAGTACTTGGAAGAACCCCTTTTTCCACGCAATGTTGATTTCAACATACTGAATTGGTGGAGAGTTCACACCCCCAGATATCCTGTCTTATCCATGATGGCACGCAATGTTTTAGGAATTCCAATGGCAAAGGTTGCTCCTGAGCTGGCATTTAATCATAGTGGAAGGGTCCTTGATCGTGATTGGAGCTCACTTAATCCTGCTACTGTTCAAGCTTTGGTGTGTTCACAAGATTGGATAAGGAGTGAACTGGAAAATTAGATTGCTTTTTCCCTGCATTCTAATTGTACATGCCAATTCTCCCCATAGAAATATTCCCATGTAAGTTATATATCTTCTAACTCTACATTTCAATCTTCTTGACCTTTTGATACTCTGGTTCTGTTTAGCCATAGCATTATGCAACTTAGCAAGTTATTTTATGATTCTTTTACATTCCTTACTAGTAACTGTTCTGGTAGTCTGTGGCATCTTGAAAACTTAATTTCTTATCATGCAAGTCAATACAACTTTAAACTTTCGTCTGCATAAAACAACCATTCTTCATCTATGGTGTATTTATACTCTGACCAATTATGAATAGAAAAATGTTAGCATCATACTTGTCTTATCTGTAGGAATTGAATACATCTCAGGAGTTTAAAACAACTCACACCCTCTTCAACCAATTAAGTTATACCTCCTTGACAAACAACATTTTTTTTCAACAGTATTAGTATTTAAAATTGAATAATTGAACATTGCATGAAATTGTTTTTTCTAAAACAAAACACTTTCCTTATCATAATCTCTGTTTTGGAACCTCTGATTTTAGAAACACTAGTAACTGAACTATTTCTAAAGTTGATTTGACCATGTGGCGTTGATAATTATCATTCAATTTACGACTTTAATTTGTATCTCACCATGAAAAGGAGAATGTGTGAAGTCAAGACTTCTGCAATTTTGTTTGAGTAATTGCTCCTGCACGTTATGATAGTTTATATAAGCGATCTAGAAGGCTATTATTTTAGGAGTATGTTACTATAATTAAAAATTTTAAACTTGTTCAACAGTTTAATATTAAAAAAAAATTAAAAGTACTTTTGGGGAAAATGAAATTTTCTCTGAAAGTTTGAAATATCCTTCCGATAAGTTGAAGCATAGAGTTTATTCGTTAAGTGTTAGAGAATTATGGAAAAGCATATTAGTTTTTATAAATTTAAATTGACTTAATTAAAACTTGTGCTTTCTTCTGTCTTTCAGATTGTAACTGGTTTTTGGTCAAATTTTGGATTGTTAACAAATAAGTTTCTATTTAATCGAAGTTAAATTTGAATTTGATAGACTCCAATTGTTGACTGTTAGTGAATCCATCAAATTCCTAAATAAGTGAAGGAAAAACATAAACATGCCTTTCATATTTAGGAGAATTAATGCAGAACATAGTTTTCACGAATTAATAATTTGATTAGGTGGGAGATATCTTGAGTTTACTATGTTTCTAAGTGCTAATCATTTTAGCTCTTAATTTTTATAAAATATAATTTATGTTTGTTGTAAATTGTAGTAAAAATAAAGAAAAGCTAATATAATAATAATAATAATAATAATAATTTTATTATTATTATTATTATTATATTATTGATTGAGGACCCACAAATCTAATGGCTCTAGATTAAGTTTCACTAACTAACCCTTTAACTACGAGAAGAAATAAGAAATCAAGAACATAAAGTAGAAGTATCAGAAGAATTTAATTTACATTCAGTTTATTTTTTTATTAAATAAAAGAATATAGTTTTCTAAATTTTATTTTTTGAAAGAATAATAATAAAATAAAACTAAATATAATTTAATTATTACAACCATAACTTTTTGTCTCGTTTCTTTTCCAAAACAGAGAGAACACGTAAGAAGTTATTTACAATGATGGACATGCCATTTTTCTTTTCTATCTCTCCATTTCTTTATGTTTCCATTTTACTGGGAACTGCATTATATCATCTTCACCAACTACTTAACGTGTTTTCCACAATTTTTGTTTCACCAACCACTTTTTATTTCATTTTCTTGGATTTTAGACAATTGAATTGAGCTTTATTTGGTGTCCCTTAATTTATTTATCACTGTCAAATCATATAAATTCATTCAAATCCAGTTATATAATCAATACATAATAAAATATTATTTGGTAATAATTTTACTATATAATAAAATATTAAAGATTTTCTTATCGTGATTCTATTTACCTTCAACGAGATTGATTGTGGTAGAAAATTACTGTAGTCTATATTGCAATGGCATGAGACCTTCAAATTATACTTAGCAAGAATTTTCTTTTCCCTTTTCCTACGTATCGAGTACAAATAATTTGTCTTTTATTTTTTATATAAAATACAAATAATTTCAATGAATTTTACTTTATTTCATGATATTAATTCTAAAATACCCTTCATTAAGGGCGTGTTTTTAAATGACCTTTTTTTATTTTTGTTATTAAATTTCAATATTCTTTTTTACAAAAACTACTTACTTTTGAAATAAAATTATAACTTAAATCATTAATATTTTTCAATTAAGTTTAATTATTGCTTATAATAATAGATAACTAACATATAAAGGTGATATTTATTTATTTATTAAATTAGAAATATTAATTAATCAATTAGATATTTAAAAAATATTTATATGATTAAGAGTTGTTTTATAAAAGTATATATTTTTTGAAATAAAATAATTAAATTATAATAAAAAAATTGGTGAGAGTAGCTATGAATTTTAAGTTGTCTACCATTCATCTCATTTTTAGTAGGTCGAACTAACCTATTTTATCACTTCTATCAACAAGTTGTATCTTGATATATCTAAAGGAACTAAGATATTGAAATTATTTTGAAGGATGATTCACAATATATTCTAAAAGAATTTTTTGATTGTGACTATGGTGTGGACTTATACTAAATGATCCATTACATACACATTCAAAATCTTTATTTATTTATGTTTTTGTATATTTATTTTGCGTTTTTAATTGCTGCGATTCACAATAAATACACAATATTTCTCTTTTTGTTCCATGAACTCATTTCAACCCTAAATGTACAATGAAATAATAACATTTTATTTATCACAACAACAAGATAATAACATTAACATTGTAACCAACACCACTATTAAAAACATATTTGGATATCTAATTAGAAGTGAGTTTTCTTGCTTGAACACATTAACATGATTTAATTCTCATTCAAACTATTTCCTCTTCCAAATAAATTTCCATTCCTACATCCTATTATTCTAAATGCCCATATATATGAAACCAAAACTCGCTTTAATAATTCAGTTCTTATACATTCTAAGCTATTTAATGTATTTTTGTGCCAAAGATAATTCTTCATTCCACATATCATGTCAAAAATTAATTTTTTTAACCCTTTTCTAATTTCCATGTTGTATATCACTTCCAATTTAGATAATCCAAATCCTATCACTTTCTCTGAATCCCTCCACCACAAGATTTGGTGATCTAGTGATATTTAAAGACTTATAAAAACATTAACGTAAAAAACAATCTAAACCATATTTAGTTCTTAAATATCCACTAACAAATAAGTTTTCAAGCACATAATTATAGTATGCTATAAAATATATGGGTTACGCATCCCAATTACTTCTTTTCAACATAATCTTTGACCAATAAAAGAAAGGTTAAATTATTTTTTTATCTTTATTTTTGTTTAGAAATGTCAAATTGGTCATTTAGTTTTTTTTTTATTATTTCAATTTGATCTGATTTTTTTTAAAAGTGATTCAATTTGGTCATTGTTATTAGGTTTTTACAAAGGATATTAAAATCAGTATCACGTGTCAATTTGTGATATTTTTGAATTTAACACCGTTTGTGAAAAACTAACGGCAGTGATCAAATTGAATTACTTTTACAAAAATCAGGACCAAATTGAGAAAAAAAAAAAAAAAAAAAAAAAAAAAAAAAAAACAAAAACAAAAAAAAAAAATAAAAAAAAAAAAAAAAAAAAAAAAAAACACAAAAAAAAAAAAAAAAAAAAAAAAAAAA
>Ga0214543_1001124_pt1 | contig 50136 bp, 24 predicted proteins | sample CNSS2metaG_FD_160094 | JGI IMG/M metagenome (GOLD analysis project Ga0214543, IMG submission 160094) | Root nodule microbial communities from cowpea collected in UCLA plant growth center, Los Angeles, California, USA - CNSS2 | ecosystem: Host-associated > Plants > Roots > Nodule | place: USA... | reverse complement strand
AGATTTTTAGGTATTTTTTTTTTTTTTTGTAAATTGTTATATGTAATAAAAAAAAGTAAACAAAGTTAAACTTATGAAGAAAAAAAAACTAATTAAATGAATTTAAAGAAAAATATCAAAATTAGTTGTTTTTAATGTATCATTCTTGTTATCTAATCTTATAGATATAAAGTGTTATATATATTTTTTTTTTTCATTGAGTTTAGGATCACTCAAAGCCACAGCTTAGTAATAACTTAATTATAGTTGAAGTCTTTGAATTGGAACATAACCCAAAACTCTAAACTAAAAACTAAATTACATTTAGCTCAAATAAATTACATTTTAATTTTAACTGTAGATTGAAATATTGATGAATGATTGATTACATTTGAAAACTTTATAACTTTAGAAATCCTACAGACCCTAAAGAGAGAAAAGAAAAATCTCTTTCCTAATATATCTCGGTTAAGCATGGAACACTAAGATAAAAATTACAGATTTTTACGAAGACAGAGAAAGATAGAGTCACCACCATCTATCAAAAAGTTGTAATGGATCGCAGTTGGTGCTAGCATGCATTTGCATACACAAAAACTAGAAAGATGAGCTCGAAATAACTCAATAATAAAGAAGACTCATAAGAACAATTAATAGAATGGAACCAAATGAGTGTGAGTACTGATCATGGTGTATTTAATTTCCATTTTGGAATTGCAACCTTCTTCTTTTGATCCACCTTATTGGCATTGTTAGGGTCATTTGGTTTTTGCTTAAAATTCAAATCACACACTACACTACATTCAATTAAGTGCTACAAACTATTAACGCTCATTTACATGTATACTAACCATTTATAAACATAGATATGTCTATGTTGATGTAGTAGTGTAGAAGAGTAAAAGAGAAAAAGAAAGGTATATTATAATTCCATGCATTCATGAATGTTTAGACAAGAAGTAAGAGAAGGTTTTAAGATGAAAAGTTGTCAAATGATGGAGGTATGTGAGTGTTGCATATATGAATTTTTTGAGAAACATTTTTGCAGTGATGTCCACTTTCTTTTACTTGCCTCTATGGAAGGTAGCAATATTCTGAACAAGATTAGGACCTTTTTTCATGAAAAAAGTTGGTAATTTAAGATGAAAAGTTGGTAGTGATAATGACAGATTAAAACAATTAAATAAAATTGGTCCCCTCAGTCTTATATTGAATATTAATTAAAACAATTATAAGGAATATTAATTAACACTGTCTAAATAATGTCAATATTAAAAAATCAATATTAGTGGCAAGATATTCCAACTGCAGACAAGTCTACGACTGTGCCTACCACCTTAGAGTTCTGCCTGCACACTTAAAAGCAAAATTTTCTAAACAGTGACTGCATCAACCATAATTATGAATATAACTTTCCACAATTCCATATATATTTTATTAACTTTATTCATTATAACTTTAAAATTTCCAATTTCGTAGCTAATTTATTTTTAACTACAGTATATAATGGGTGAATTCAAAGTATTTATTTCAATTATGGTTTAGTAGTACACACCAAAAGCTAATGGATGTGTCAAATATAGCATGATCCCTGGATTCTACACAAGCCTTCTTAAAAATAAGTTAGACTCATGATTAAAGTGGGTTTAACCAATTGAAATTAAAATAATGTTTCAGCAAAAAAATAAATCATAAATATATACTATTTTAAAGTTTCACTTTTTTTAATATAATTTATTTATTAATATTTTTTTCTTGAGTTTATTAAAAAATTACCTTAAAATTTTAAAATATTATTTTTATTTCAAACTAAACTATAATTTTATTAAGAAGTGAATTTTAAACCTAACACAATTTCATAAAATCAGAATTCAACAGGTATTACAGAATGTACAAGAAATATTTCTAAGATAGGCTTTTTAACATATTATGTATTTAAGCAAATGATTCACTATTTGAATTTTAATAATATCATTTTAGCTGCGAAATAAACCATGTAAAAATAAACTAACCACATTATATATGTTCGAGATATTTACTTAATGCATGCGGCAATAACTAATTCATATATACCTTGATGATGGAATTTCCTTTGTCCACATTTATTTTTAAAATTATCCTTTGTATAAAGTTATATCTAGATTACTTTAAATAGTACTATTATACTTTGAAATTATATTTGTTTGAACTTTTGATACATCTTAATCCTGAACAAAGCATATGCAAACAAGGATCAATCCAATAAATGATAACTATCAACATTTATCTTAACCTATAATGAGCTTATAGCAAAAAATATATTATTATATCTGAACCAGTCATTAATAGTTCTGGCAAGGATATTGGTATCATTCAAAGAAAGAGATGTAAGCCCTTGAGCAACAGCATCTGCAGGAGTATACAATTTACTCACTTCCCACCTCACTTCCTGATCTCCCAATCAAAAATCAAATTTTAAATAAATTATCAATTAAATATAAGATTAATTTACGGTATATAAGTATCTGAGAAAAAAAAAAGTCCGAAATATCTTTAATTGGAAAATCTGCTATTCCTGAGATGATTTTAGAATGGTTAAACTATATTCCATATAATGCAATTTGCATGTGAACTAAGTCACTTCTCTGCCATGATAATTCAAGAAAGTTTGGGATATTTTTTAAAGAAAAGGTAAGATATTTGTGATTAAAGTTTATAAATATGTATAAAGTGTAATGCTTTATGTAAATGATAAATTTAAAATAACTTAATCTGTTAATTTCTTTTACCATCTTCAACATTCAATAGAAAATATTAGGTTTTTTAATTTCTTTTTGAACTAGAATGATTAATAAAGTGAAGGACAAACATTTTTGAATTCATGAGCAAGAAACAACGAAGCTACTCCAGTACTAGTTTTGAACTAACCATACTTTTTTTTCTTTAATTTAAAAATTCTACAAAATAATCTATATGTATTAATAATAATGATAATAATAAATCATCACAATAATTTATGTAATCTAATGACTAAAATATGAGTTATTCTGTAAAATTACTAAATTATTACAACAAGATCAAAGATAAGCAATTATATCTTACATTTAATGTTGATTTTATTTTCAGCACACAACAACATTGATTTATTAATTTCATAGATAGATGTTACTTTTATCTAGAAAGGCAAACTGAGTGAACAAAATTTTGTTTAACCGTTTTAATACGTCAGTATCACTACCAACTTTTCTCGCCTCAAAGGTTCCCAATCTTACTCAGAATATTGTTAGGAAAGTGGACATGAAAAATGTTTCTCGACAAATTCATATATGCAACACTCCCATACCTCCACTTGACAACTTTTTCATTTTAAAAGAATTCTCTTACCTCTTACCTGAACATTCAGACAATTATAGTATACTTTTTTTTATCTTTTACTCTTAGTACATTAACATAGTTAAATGGTTATATATACATGCATGAAAATAGTTAAATGGTTATATATACATGCATGAAAATGAGATTTAATTGTTTATAGCAAATAATTGAAGGCAGCGTGTGACTTTAAAAAAACCAAATCACCTATGGCACAACAGGTGAACCAAATAAGAAGGTCGCAAAATTTAGAGATGGGAATTTAATACACGATGCTCTCGCCTACAGGATTCAGAGTCGTTTGGTTCTATCCTATTAATTATTGAGACTGATAGGTCTTATTTAAAGTTGAGTTATTTCAAGCTCATTTTTCTAGTTTTTTTAGACCAATGCATGCGACACCACCGGCTGCCATGGTTGCCAACTTTTGACATATGACATATGACATATGACAGTGACTCTATCTTCTTCCATCTTCATAAAAAATTAGAGCAAAACTTGTGATTTTGATGTTTTTATATAAAGTTGTGAAGTTTTCAAATCAAATTAATATAGATCAATATTTCGATCTAAGAATGAATTTTTCCTAAGCTAAATTTAACTTAGTTTTCGGTTAGGATTTTGGGTGAAATTAGATTTATCTTTGTTATTCAACTGCTTAATCCAATTCAACCATCTCAATTATTATTAAGTTATTAAGTTTGATTAATAAATAAAAGAAAGAATAATTTTGATATATTTCATTAAATTGATTTTTTATAAATATAAAGACAACGTCTTGCAATAGAATGAATTAATATGAATAGGATAGAGGAAAAAGGGTGAGGGATATGCCTCTTCTGATCCTACTCATTAACATCAGATAACTTAAAAAATCAACCTCTCACACACATTTTAGCAATGCATTTTTGTTGTTGTCCATCTCAGAGATTTAGCAATATTTTTCTCTGTGTGATGATTGTCCACAAACCAGTTTAATGACAGTGTCCTTGATGGTTTGATATGACTTATTTTGATCCTTATTACCTTTCATTGCTCACAGAACATTTTCATTTCAAAAGCAACGAAACTTATTATAAAGAACTTATCAAAGTAAAGTGGTATCTTGGACTGAATCTAGGGATCTTAGTGTTGTAAGCTTGTCTTAACGAGCATTAATTTTCCCATATAGGAAATTCAAGTTCATCATCAAAGATCTCTTGAAATGGATCATCTCCATTGTTGACTTCAACTGCATTATTTTCCATTTGTTGCAAGCAATCGTGCCACCAAACTGAAGTGATCAGATTCATGGTGTCATCCCATTCCATCTGATGTTGTTGTCCCAATGCTCTTATCTCTTCTATTCCCTCTTCATCCATGGCTGCATGCATGCTTCCACTAGCTTGGTTTGCAGTATTGGATTCAATGCTATTCATCAATGTGGAAACTACTTCTCCTTGTGATTGTGATATTCCAATCGAAGGAACGTCTTGATCAGTCAAAAATGGAGGGGAAGTTAATGTTGGAGTTGAGTAAGAGTACAATGATGAGTCATTGTTGCTAGGCAAAAGGGTAGGCTCTAAAGTGTTGGTGTTGTTGTTAAGCATAGGGGTACCATCTAAAACGTTGTTGTTACTAAGCACAGGAGTAGCATCTAAAATGTTGTTATTAACCATAGGAGTAGACTGTAAAATATTGTTATTAAACACTAGTGTAGCATCTAAAATGTTATTATCAAGCAAAAAGGTAAGATTTGAAGTGTTGCTATAATCAAGCAAAAGGGTAGGATCTAAAGTGTTGTTGTTATCAAGTAAAAGGGTGGGATTTGAAGTGTTGTTATCGATCAAAAGGGTAGGATCTAAAATGTTGTTATCAATCAAAAGGGTAGGATCTAAAATTTTGTTATCGAGAAAAAGGGGAGGATCAAAGGTGTTGTTATTAAGCAAAGGGGTAGGTTCTGAACTATTGAAACTGGGTAGATTGAGGTTGAATCCTAATGATTGACTTGAAAGTGTGAAATTGGGAGGTTCTAGCTTAGGGAGTGGAAGAGAAAAAGGGGAATTAATTGTGTGGGGAAAAAAAGTTGGAGGTGGAAGGGGAGGAGGAGGAAGAGGTGGATGAAGAATAAGAGGAGGAGGAAGGGGTGGGAAGGATGATGAGAAGGAAAGATTGTTTAAGTAATGTGAAATTTTTGTTGAGGGTGGTAGATACATCTTAGGCCTTCTCCTAGCCTTGAATATTCCATCTGGGTTAAACCTTGAATAAAAGGGAGGCTCAAAGGATAGTTGTTGTTGATGATGCTCACTAGCGACTTTCATGGTAGCCCTGTGGTATTTCAAGGCATTGACAACCTCCTTCCTTGCGTCTGCCATATTCATTATCCTTTCTTCAGGAGGCCTATTAGTAAGCCTTCTTCTAACTTGTTTCCTCAGATGTTGTTGTCCATGGTTTCCTAAATTTTGATTTGCAAAGACATGGTCATGAGCATCAACATCAGCACAAGTTGGAGCTTTGGTGTTCATGGTGGTTTGTGTTTATTTTGAGTTGTCCATTTTTTTTTTCAATTGACTATAACAAAAGAAATTTGAGAAGAAGGAGGTGGAGGAAGTGAAAGAGGAGGAGGAGAAGGGTCATGTTGAATTTCCATTTACCTTTTTTACTTTGTTGCTTTATAAACTTTCTACCTCTTACTTCAATGGTGTTTTGTATGAACGTGGGTGTGAATAGAATTCAAAAAGGAAGAGTAGGTTGGTGGAATCATGGGTTTTCTTTCTCCAATAATAGATAGTTAGTACATGATATATAAGTTGATAGTGAAGCAAAAAGAAAAATCCTGAATCTCCTTCAACTCCTCAAATATTGCTATAAAGTGTTGGGATAACATAGAGCTTTTATGTTATTTTTGGACTTTTTCTTATTTTGGCAAACTACGTTTTTATTAATCTTTTTGTTCCAATAATTCTAAAAAATGTACTATTTGAACAAAATTTGAGAGATGAGTTAAAAGTGTACTTTCCGATAAATCAGCTCTTGATCCCTACAAAATTTTCGAGATAACATATTCTACACAAATTCAATACAACTAAATCATCTAAAAAATACACAAGAAAAAAATTAGAGAAAGCTAAAATAATTTTTTATCATTTACTTTATAATTCCTAACTTCCGTTTTCCTTTTGTGATATAAAGATATTAGGTGCTTCAATATTTTAAAAATAGTGATCTTATTTTAATTGTTTCAATTAAAATATTCATTGTTACCTTCTTTTAATAGATAAACAAATTGTTTTTTTAAAGACAGACACAAAAAACGTTTTATTCATAACTAAATGTATATACTTTAAAATAGAGACCAAAATTATAAATTGAAACAAATAGAAATATCAAAATTATGCCGTAGCCTATATTGAAAAATAGAAAAACAACTACTACTTGTAATAGTGTACATATGCATGCACACATGCAGAAGAGAAAAACCAAAATTATTGCATACTTCTCTTTTATGGCCTGGCCTTGAATGACAGTATTTATGGTGATATGGGTTGACTTTTTATTCTTTAATATTGACATTATTTAGACCAGGTTAATTAATATTCATTATAATTGTTTTAATTAATATTCAATATAAGATTGAGAACACTTGAGGGGACATATTTTGTTTAATTTTTTTAATCTGTCATCATCACTACCAACTTTTTTCACCTCAAAAGGTCCCAATCTTGTTCAGAATAATGCTACCTTTCCTAGAGACAAGAAAAGGAAGTGGGCATCACTGCAACAATGTTTTTCAAAAAAATTCATATATGCAACACTCACATACCTCCATCATCACTTGACAACTCTTCATCTTAAAACATTCTCTTACCTCTTGGCTCAACATTCGTGAAATGCATGCAATTATAATATACCTTTATTTTTCTCTTTTACTCTTTCACTCCATCAACATAGATAGATGTGATAAATGTGTGTTTACACATTGTTAGTACACACATGCATGAAAATGAGTGTTAATTGTTTGTAGATTAATTAAAGGCAGTGTGTGATTCGAACTTTAAGGAAAAACCAAAGGACCCGAACAATTGCAGAATAGGTGGACCAAATAAGAAAGAATGCAAAATTTCAAAGAGGAAAATAAATACACGATGTTCATGACTCAAACTCGTTTGTTTCTATTCTATTAATTGTTGAGACATAATATTCTTCTTTAGGATTGAGTTATTTTGAACTCATTTCACTATATTCTTTTTATGCAAATGCGTGCTAGTACATGCTGCGATGCATGCCAATCTTTTGACAGACGGTGGTGATTCCATCTTCTTATGTTGTGCTGTTATAAAAAGAAAATATGTGATTTTATCTTTGGTGCATGCTTAACTATCTTAGGTGAGAGTTTCTTTTCTCTTTCTGAGTGTTTGGTGTTTGGAGTTTGGATTTTTAAAGTTATAAAGTTTTCAAATGTAATTAATCATTCATCAGTAGTTTAATATACAGTTAAGAATGTAATTTATGTGAGCTAAATTTAATTTAGTTTTTAGTTTAAGGTTTTGGGTTATATTCCAATTCAAAAAAGACTTCAATTATAATTAAATTATTACCAAGGTGTGGGTTTGAGTAATAGTAAACTCAACTGATGAAAGAAAGAATAATACATGACACTTTATATCTAAAAGATTAGATAACAAGAATGATATATTAAAAAAATTAATTTTGATATATTTCATTAAATTCATTTAATTAGTTTTTTTTCATAATTTAACTTTGTTGATTTTTTTATTAGATACAACAATTTACAAAAAAGAATTGCCGAAATATCTTAATTAAACATTATTAATATATTAACCTAAATATTTACTAGAAAGGAGTGGAACATTTACAAGCTTGTAAGATAAATTAAGTAAATTTCGTATAAATTTGGTTTAGTTTAGGGTGTTTTATTTTTTAAATAAAGAATCAAACCAATCAATTTTGATCTAAAGAATAAAAGAGAATCAAACAGAAGATTTTTGTTGAATTTTAATTTCTTGTAATACTTTATAGGTTGGTGTGGTTAATCATGGACACTTATAAAATTTAACCTATTAAACCTAATTATAACTCGTTATTTGCAGTGTATTTACCATTGTAGCCAAATACTATTGTATTACTGCCTTCTTCTCGGTTAAACTAACAAAATACTAATTTCTGCTACTTATAATTTTGATTATTCAGGCCTTCATCGAAAAAAAAAAATTACAACCTTATTTGTTTTTTATGCAAAATTAGTGAGTTCTTAAACTTTTAATCATTATTTACAAATATTCCGATTAATTTTTGAAAAAAAATTTTAAATAATAATCAATTTTAATAATTAAAAACTGTTAATTTTTATAATTTTTATAATGACTAATTTATATATCAATTTATAAAATAAAAAATTATTAATTATTAAAATAATTACTATTATAAATAAAAATTATAATTAATTGTTAAATTAGTTATTAATTAATTAAAGATTAATTTAAAAATTAATTTCTTTGGTAATAATTAATATTTAATGACCAATTTATAAACTAATTATTTTAATAATCAAAATTTTAAAAATTAATATTTAATGATCAATTTATAAATTAATTGTTTTCTTTTGATAACTCCTAACTAAATTTTAGAAATCAACAATAATTTTTTTATTTTATAAATCAATATTTAAATTGATTATTATAATCATTAAAAATTTTTATTATTAAAATTGATCGTTAATAAAGATTGTATTTTTTAATTTTATGAATGTTTAAAATCTGCAACATGTCTTGCTTATAAATTTGGTTTAATTTACTTTGTTTTATTTTATAAACAAAACTAAAGCAATTTCTGCTGCAAGAATAAAGTAAAGCCAAACTTGATTAATCAGTTTTATTTAATTTTCAATACAATTATTTTTTATAGTTAAAAATAATGTTATTCAATTTATAAACACAGATTTGGTATTATTTAAAGCCTAATAACTCCTTAGTGGCAAGATATTTCAACTGCAGACAAGTCTACTACTGTACCTACCATTTTAGACTTCTGCTTGCACACTCTTCAAAGCAAATTTTTCCAATGCATCAACCATAATTATCAATATAACTTTCCCAAATTCCAATTATATTTTATTGACTTTACTCATTATAACTTTAAAATTTATTATTTCTCAGCTAATTTATTTTTAACTACAATATATATGGGTGAATTTTAAGTGTTTATTTCAATTCTGGTTTAGTAGTACACACCAAAAGCTATTAGGAAGGATTACTATCACATAATTAATTAAAAAGATAATTATGGTAGATGTGTCAACTGTAGCAGATTCCAAACGAATCTTTCTCAAAAAATAAGTTAGACTCATGATTAAAGTGGGTTTAACCAATTGAAATTAAAATAATGTTTCAGTCAAAACTTAAATCATAAATATGTAATATTTTTAAAGTTTCAGTTTTTTAAAATATAATTTATTTATTTATTTGTTTATAGTTTTTTTCAAAGTTTATTAAAAAATTACCTCAGAATTTTAAAATATCATGATTTTTACTTCAAACCAAACTATGATTTTGTTCATGCTCTAAACTTTATGTGATTTGTATGATCAGTGTTGTTGTGTCTGTTTTTTATAAACTATTGCATACAAAATTTGGTTTATATTAATTTTGACGATTATAATCCAAAATGTATAATGTATCTTTTTAGTGAAACTGTGATGTTTGTGGCATAAAATGCAATCTTAATATTAATTATTATTTTTTTTGGTAAACACCGTATTCTTCTATCAAAGTTGGAAAAGGTGGAAAGCAAATTTGCACTTGAGAAATTCTCTTTAAATTTTCGTTCATGAAAAAAAAATAGTTGTTTTTATTACTGTAAATGTTAAGAAGAGTTTACATTGATTAACCGTTTATCTTTCAAATCTATTAATATTGTGAACAAGATAAATTTACCTAAAAGTATTTGTTTCCTTTGCTAATTTAGTATCACAATATATCGATTATTGAATATACTAAGGTATTTTTTTATCGCAATGTAGTGAGAGAAAACATAAATATAAAGATATTTATTTGTTAATAAGCTAAATATGAAATACGGTTATTTAATCATGAAGTACATTTTACTTTAAAATGTGAAAATAATACCAATGCTTGAGCTTCTGATTCTTCTTCTTGTATAAGTGTAGGGTTTTTTCTTCGTAATACTGGTGTTTCTAATTAAGTTATGTTCAGTCAGGTTACCAATGTTAATAATTTAAATTGAATTTTGTTGTTAATTTGAAAAAAAAATAGTATAAAGATTTTCTTAGTAAATGTTTTCTTGAATTTCATTTTGAAAAGAAATGTTTCGGCCCATTAGTTAACCTTTCACATAAGATTTTTCTAGACATTTTAGTTATATGGGCACTTTTTATGTGGGCTTTTTTATAGTATATATTGCTTTTGCCCTGGTCCAATTGTAGCAGGACTATGTTTGGACAATCTTCTCCATTAAATAAGAAAAAAAATAATAACTATTCTGTAAACTAAAATTAACTAATCACATTAAAATTAACAAATTATGTATTTTAAGCAAATGATTCACTATTTGAATGGTTTTAGAATGGTTAAACTATATTCCATATAATGCAATTTGCATGTGAACTAAATCACTCCACTGCCATGATAATTCAAGAAAGTTTGGGATATTTTTTTAGAGAAAAGGTAGATATTTGTGACTAAAGTTTATAAATACGTATAAAGTGTAAGGTAAATGATAAATTTAAAATAACTTGATTTCTTAATTTTCTTTTACCATCTTCAACATTCCACTCAATCTTGTTTTAATTGATAGAAAATATTAAGCTTTTTAATGTATTTTTCAACTAAAATGATTTTTTTAATTAAGGAAGGATAACCATTTTTTTAATTCAATGAAACCATACTTATCTTTCTTTAATTTAAAAATTCTACAAAATAATCTATATTCATTACATAATTTATTCTTATTAATAATAATAATAATAATAATAATAAATAATCACAATAATTTATATAATGTAATAACTAAATGAGTTATTCTATAAAATTACAAAATTATTACAACAAGATAAAAGATAAGCAATTATATCTTACACAAACTCAACGCAAGGTTTAATGTTGATTTTATTTTGAGAAGACAGTGATATTGATTTATTAAGGTTCACTTTTTAATGTTACCTTCAGAATGATAGATGTTATTTTCTCCTATTAAAATCAACCCAAGGATCAATTTAGTTTAATGGTTTTAATCTGTCAGCATCACTGCCAACTTCTTTGGCCTCACATGGTGCCAATCTTGCTCAGAATATTGCTAAGAATATTGCTAAGAAAGTGGGCATCACTGGAAAAAGTTTCTCAAAATCTCATATATGCAACACTGACACACCTCCATCAACAACTAACATTAGTTAAAGTTGTGTATTGGTGTTTACAAATGTTATGATATACATGCATGAAGATGAAATTTAATTGTTTGGAGCAAATAATCGGAGGCAGTGTGATTTGAACTTTTAAGAAAAAACCAAATCACTCCTAGATGAAGTGGATCAAGAAGAAGGTCAAATTCCAAAGTGGGAATTTAATACACGATGTTCACACTTATCTATTTAGAGTAGTTGGTTCTATTATATGTTCAGACTTATAGATCTTTTTTAAAATTGAGTTATTTCAAGCTTGTTTTCCAAGTTTTGTTATGCTAATGCATGCGAGCACAGGCTGCCATGCTTGTCAACTTTTGACAGATGTAGTTCTTCTCTCTCCATTACGAGATATAAGAGCAAAATATGTGATTTTTTTATCCATGCATATTCATATTGATTGCATTGCTTTTATACAAAGTTGTGAAGTTTTCAAGTGAAATTAACATCTAACAATATTTTGATCTACATTTAAGAATGAATTTTTTTCTAAGCTAAATTTAATTTAGTTTTCAAATTGGATTTATCTTTGTTATTTTACGGCTTAATCCAATTCAACCACCTCAATTATAATTAAGGTATTAAAGTTTGAAATTATAATTAAGGTATTAAGTTTGAGTAATATTAACCTCAATCGATGAAAGAATAATTTTGATATATTTTATTAAATTGATTTTTTTAAAATATAAATACAATGTTCTATAACAAAATAAAATAATATGCATGTCATAGAGGAAAAAGGTGAAAGAAATGCAATTTTTTGTTTCTGCTTATTAATAGAAATAACTTAAAAAATGCAACCTCACACACACATTTTAGCATTGCATTTTTTTATGTCCATCTCAGATTTTGCAATGATTTTCTCCGTGTGATGATTGTCCACAAACCGGTTCAATGATAATGTCGTTGATGGTTTGAGATGATTTATTTTGATCCTTATTGAGTTTCCCTGCTCACAAAATATTTTCATTTCAGAAGCAACGAAACTTGTTATAAAGAACTTACCAAAGTAAAGTGGTATCTTTGACTGAATTCACGAAGCTTAGTGTTGTAAGCTTGTCTTAACGAGCATTAATTGTCCCAGATAGGAAATTCAAGTTCATCATCAAGATCCCTTGAAATGGATCATCTCCATTATTGACTTCAACTGCATTATTTTTCATTTGTTGCAAGCAATCATGCCACCAAACTAAAGTGATCAGATTCGTGGTGTCATCCCATTCCATCTGATGTTGTCCCAATGCTCTGATATTTTCCATTCCCACTTCATCCATGGTTGCATGCATGCTTCCACTAGCTCGATTTACAGTACTGGATTCAATTTTATTCATCACTGTGGAAACCACTTCTCCTTGTGACTGTGATATTCCAATTGAAGGAACGACTTGATTAGTCAGAAATGGAGGGGAAGTTAATGTTGGAGTTGAGTAAGAGTGCAATGATGTGTTGTTGTTGCTAGGCAAAAGGGTAGGTTCTAAAGTGTTGGTGTTGTTGTTAAGCATAGGGATACCATCTAAAATGTTGTTGTTACTATGCACGGGGGTAGCATCTAAAATGTTGTTATCAAGAAAAGGGGTAGGATTTGAATTGTTGTTGTAATCAAGCAAAAGGGTAGGATCTAAAGTGTTGTTGTTATCAAGTAAAAGGGTAGGATTTGAAGTGTTGTTATCAAGCAAAAAGGTAGAATCTAAAATGTTGTTATCAAGCAAAAGGGGATGTTCAAAGGTGTTATTATTAAGCAAAGGGGTAGGTTCTGAATTGTTGAAGCTGGGTAGATTGAGGTTGAATCCCAATGTCTGACTTGGAAGTGTGAAATTGGGAGGTTCTGGTTTATGGCGTGGAAGAGCAAAAGGGGAAGTAATGGTGTAGGGGTAAAAAGTTGGAAGTGGAAATATAGGTGGAGGTGGAAGTGGAGGAGGAGGAGGAGGAGGAGAAGGAAGATAAAAAGGAGGTGGATGAAGAAGAAGAGGAGGAGGAAGGGGTAGGAAGGATGAAGAGAAGGAAAGATCATTTAAGTAATGTGAAATTTTGGTTGAGGGTGGTAGATACATCTCACGCCTTCTCATAGCCTTGAATCTTCCATCTAGGCTAAACCTTGAATAAAAGGGACGCTCAAAGGACATGTGTTAAGAGATGGCAAATAAACCCGTCCTCGTGGGTATTGCCCGAACCCGTCCCCGTTTTGACTGGGAATCCCCGCATTGACGGGAAATCCTCGATTTTTTTAATTGGGTATGGGGATGGGGATGGGGATGTATATATCCCCGCCATAATACTCGTCCCCGCCATATTGCATACTCGTTTAAATTATTATAATATTCATAATTAATTAAGTATATATATATATATATATATATATATATATATATATATACTTTCTATTTTTTATTTCTTCTAATTATTTAGTTTATCATGAAACTCATTCGCATCTCCAATATATTTTTTATCTTATCATAACATTTATGTAATTATGTTAAAACCATGTATGTCAATTAAAAAACTTTTATGTCTAACATTTGAATATTTATATTATTTTTTAATATTTTTATTTATTGTATATTTTCCTTTCACATGAGAATATTTTATATTCTCAATTTAAGTGTTTAATAGCATAAACCTTTCATTTACTAGGTAATATAAAATAAAAAAAAGTTCTATACTTATTATTATTAATTTTTGTTTCATTTGAAGAACTCTTTTATTTCGCTAAAACAATTTTTTTATTTCTCAACCATTGAGTATATATGTTGATATTTGAAAAGTTTTCTTAGATCTCTAAGATATTTTTCATCTTATCATACTCTTAAATATACATTTGTTTTTCTTTGTGTGATTCCTTTCAATAGTCTCCAAATTATTTATAAGACACACATTTGTTAATTTTTTTTATTTTCATCATGTATTATTTCGATAAATTTTATCTAATTGTTTTTTATTTTCTAACTCATTACAATCATACTTTAATTTTTTCACTATAATTGTATAAATAATTTTTATTTACTACAATATAAAAATTTAATGTCATTGCCATGAATATTTTTTATCACCATCCAACATATATTGGAGTTCAAAAAATACAAGATCTTTGATAAAATTTTATTATTATGTTTATTATCTGTTCTTTATGTCATTTTTTATCAACCATTGAGTATATAGGTTGATATTTGAAAAGTTTTCTTAGATCTCTAAGATATTTTTCATCTTATCATACCCTTAATTATATATTTGTTTTCCTTTGTGCGATTCCTTTCAATAGTCTCCAAATTGTTTATAAGACACACATTTGTTAATTTTTTAATATTTTTATTTTTTGTTTATTTTCATCATGTAGAATACTATTTCGATAAATTTTATCTAATTATTTTTTATTTTCTAACTCATTACAATCATACTTTAATTTTTTCACTATAATTGTATAAATAATTTTTATTTACTACAATATAAAAATTTAATGTGATTGCCATAAATATTTTTTTACCACCATCCAACATATATTGAAGTTCAAAAAATACAAGATCTATGTTAAAATTTTATTATTATGTTTATTATTTATTCTTTGCGTCATTTTGGTCAAGTGATGTATTATAACTTTGATTAGTGTATAAAAAACAGATTCATTATAATTTAAAAAATTGAAGTAAACAAACATTTAAAATATATTTTAATTTGAATATTTTTTTTCCTTTTATATTTTTTTAAAAAATATTTTTAAAATTTATAAAGTAGGTTTCATTAATGTTTGCAAATTTAATAAATGGTTTGGTTCTCATGAGATTTTATTTGGTATTCTAATCTAATGTAAACAATTATAATTTATTTCAAAGTATTTGAAATTGAAGAAACAAATCATCCTCCTAATATTGAATATTTGATAATATTGTTTGCTTTATCGTAATTTTTTTTATTTTATAAAAATTAATTAAAATTAATATTAAAGTAGTAAGAAAACAAGTACGGGTATGGGTACGAGATTATACCAGTTACCCGGTGGGGATGAGAATGGGACAAAAGTTTAATACCCGTTGGGTTTGGGTATGGGGATGGGGATGAATTTTTTTTACGGGGATGGGTATGGGATAGTGAAACCCGTCCTCGCCCCGCCCCGTTGTCATCCCTACATGTGTTGTTGATGCTCACTGGCCACTTTCATGGTAGCCTTGTGGTATTTCAAGGCATTGACAATCTCATTCCTTACGTCTGCTATATTCATTAGCCTTTCTTCAAGAGGCCTATTAGTAAGCCTTCTTCTAACTTGTTTCCTCAAATATTGTTGTCCATGTTATCCTAAATTTTGATTTGCAAAGACACGGCCATGAACATCTGCATCAGCACAACTTGGAGCTTTGGTTTTCATAATGGTCTGTGTTTGTTTTGCGTTGTCCATTTTTTCAATCGGCTATAAGCAAAAGACAATTGAGAAGGAGGAGGTAGGAGAGGAGGAGGAGGGTCATGTTGAATTTCCATTAACCTTTTTTGCTTTGTTACTTTAGAAACTTTCTACCTCCTACTTCAATGGTGTTTTGTGTGAACTTGGGTGTGAATAGAATTCAGAAAGGAAGGGTAGGTTGGTGGAATCATTGGTTTTCTTTTCTGCAATAATAGATAATTAATGCATGATATATAAGTTGATAGTGAAGAAAAAAAAAGTCTTGAATCTCCTTCAACTTCTCAAATATTATTATAAAGTGTTGGGACAACATAGAGCTTTTATGTTATTTTTGGACTTTTCCTTATTTTGGCAAACAACGTTATTATTAATAATTTTGTGCCAATAATTCTAAAAAATGTACTATTTGAACAACACCTGAAGAAAGATTTGGAAGTGTACTTTCCAATAATTTAGCTCCCGATTCCTGCAAAAAGTTTGAGATAACATATTTTATACAAATTCAATATAGCTAAATCATATACAAAATATACAAAAAAAATTAGAAAAAAAATAGATTTTTTTTTCATCATTTACTTTATAATTCCTATCTTGTTTTAAAATAAAAATATTCAAATTGTTCAATATTTTAAAAATAGTGATCTTATTCTAATTGTTTGGATTAAAATATTCATTGTTAATTGTAAAGCCCAGTTTTATTTTTCTGCCCTAATGTTTAAGGGCTGGCCTTAATCTGTTGGGCCTAAGGGCTGACCCATAGGGTGTTAAGGCCCTAAAGCTGCTAGGGTTTCCATTTCTGAATCATTCTTTCAAAATAGAACCCTAAGCGCTGCCCCTTTCCTTTCAAAACGCTCTGCTAGGGCTCGACTCCGATCTTGGCCAAAGATTTCCCGAGCTCATCTTTGTTTGTCGCTCCATGTAAGTGTTCTCGAGCTTGTACATGTACTCCCTGAAGCTTCTTTTTTTGTGTTCTTCCTCTTAGGGTCCCACAATGACTTTGTTCTTTTTCTGCTCCGCTGTTCTTCCAGTTTCTGAGACTCCTCGAACTGTTGCGCTCCGCAGTTGGTGTCGAGGTCCCGTATAAGCCCTTTCAAGGTAAGGGAAGTTAGGGTTTACGATTTCCTTAGATGCAACAACATGAAGCATCGATGCAACGACAGGCGGCAGCGTTAGAACAGCAGCAACTGGTGATGCAGCAGATGGAGGCTGCCAAGGCGGCTGCTGAGGATGCTCACAGGCAGCATATGGAGGCCCTTCGTCAACTGGAGGAAAACAGGGTAGCTGCCCTGCTTTTGGCCCGGAGCCACGACCTACAGTCAGGGAGTGGATTCTGGAGGACTTTCTGAAACACCACCCGGTGAAGTTTGGAGGCAAGACCAGTCTGGACGCAGCAGACCAGTGGTTGAAAGACCTAGAGAGGATATTCGATGCTAAGATGTGCCAAGAGGAGAGTAGAGTGGCTTTCGTGGTGTATATGCTCACGGGTGAAGCTGAGCACTGGTGGGTCTGTATGAAGTCCATGATGGAGGAGAGGTAGGAGGCAGTTACTTGGGAAGTATTTAGGAGAAAATTTCTCTCTGAGTACTTCCCCGACAGCGTTAAGTACGCTAAAGAGGTAGAGTTTCTACAGCTAACTCAGGGGAACAGATCTGTGACTGAGTATGCGAAAAAGTTCAAGCATCTCAGCCGCTTATACACCATGCCACTGGATGAAGAGTGGCGATGCAGGAAGTTCGAGAACGATATTCGTGGAGATCTTCGTCTGATGGTGGCCCCGCTATCCATCAAGGACTTTGCAGCCTTGGTGGAGAAGGCTAGGGTCATGGAGAAGATGAAGGTGGAGGTGGAGACTCAGCGCCCACACCAGCAGAGAGTGGGAGGACCATCGGGATCCAGGCACAGGCATGAAGAGAGGAGGAAACCCTACTCTAGGCCCCATTTCCAGTCTAGGGAGTCTTCTCCCCAGCAGAGCAGGATTCGGTGCTACCAGTGTGGGGGACCACACAAGAGGAATGTTTGCCCACAGCTTGCAGGCTTCAAGAAGTGCAACAACTATGACAAGGAATGTCACTTTGGGAGGGACTGCCCCACCCTTGCTAGAGCAGTGACGTGACCTGTAGTACATGCTCTTGCACAGAACCAGCAGAGGCACAAACGCAACAGGCCTCAGGCGACCGGTAAAGTGTATGCCATGACCGGAGCGGAGGCTGCAGGCTCAAGTAACCTTGTTATAGGCCATTGTTTGATAGCTGGGAAAGCTTGTTGTGTGCTATATGATTCTGGAGCGACACACTCATTTGTGTCAAATGCTTGTGTGAAAAAGTTGGATCTGCCGGTGTGTGAGCTACAGTGTGAACTTGTAGTGTCTACTCCGGCATCGAGTTTGGTCAGGACGTCGTCCTTGTGCGCTAGGTGTCCGGTGGAGGTAGAGGGCGGAGGTACAAAGTGAATCTGATCTGCCTACCTCTACAGGAGTTGGATGTGATCTTGGGAATGGATTGGCTCTCTGCCAATCGTATCCTTATAGATTGTTGAGAGAAAAGATTGTTGTTTCCCAACTCAGAGGAGCCTGAGTTGTTATCATCCCAGGGAGTGGTGAGGGAGATTCAGAGGGGGGCGCAATGCTTCATCATTTTCACTCATCTGGAGGTGGAGAAGGGGGAAGAGACATCGATCATACCAGTAATACACGAGTTCGAGGATATATTCCCAGAGGAGGTGCCAGGGTTGCCTCCCAATAAAGAGGTGAAATTCTCTATCGACCTGGTACCATGAACCGGGCCAATGTTGATGGCTTCATACCGTATGGCTCCGACAGAGTTGGTGAAACTCAAGAAGCAGATAGAGGATTTACTGAGGAAGCAGTTTATACAACCTAGTACGTCGCCTTGGGGAGCACCAGTGCTGTTGGTGAAGAAAAAGGATGGGAGTTCACGCCTGTCTGTGGACTACAGACAGTTAAACAAAATGACGATCAAGAACAAATATCCACTCCCGAGAATAGACGACCTGATGGATCAGTTGCATGGGTCATCGGTATTCTCGAAAATTGACTTGCGGTCGGGTTATCACCAAATCTTGGTGAAGGCGGATGATGTGCAGAAGACAGCCTTCAGGTCCCGGTACAGACACTATGAGTATGTGGTTATGCCTTTTGGTGTGACCAATGCTCCAGCAGTGTTCATGGACTACATGAACCGGATATTCAGACCGTTCCTAGATAAGTTTGTCGTAGTCTTCATAGACAACATCCTTATCTATTCCAAGACTTAGGAGGAGCATGTCGAGCACCTGAGGGTAGTACTTGGTATTCTGAGGGAGAAGAAGCTATATGCTAAAATGTCCAAGTGTGAATTCTGGATGGATGAAGTGCAATTCTTGGGACATGTGATATCCGCCCAAGGGATAGCAGTGGATCCAGCAAAGGTAGAGGCAATGGTAAAGTGGGAAAGTCCCAAGTCGGGGACGGAAATAAGGAGCTTCATGCGCCTAGCAGGTTACTATAGAAGGTTTATTGAGGGATTCTCCAAGGTAGTGGCACCCTTGACGCAACTTACTCGGAAGGACCAACCTTTCACTTGGACTAAAAAGTGTGAGGAAAGCTTCCAAGAGCTTAAGCGGAGGTTGACGAGTGCTCCAATCCTAGTGATCCCCGATATTGGGAAACCTTTTGAGGTCTATTATGATGCCTCTCATCTAGGTTTGGGCTGCGTGTTGATGCAGGAGAGGAAGGCGGTGGCCTATGCTTCGAGGCAACTCAATGTGCATGAGAGAAACTACCTCACTCATGACTTGGAGTTGGCGGCTATCGTGTTTGCCTTGAAAATTTGGAGGCACTACCTTTACGGTGCACAGTTCCGTGTATTCAGTGATCACAAAAGTCTCAAGTACTTATTCGATCAGAAAGAGTTAAACATGAGGCAGAGACGATGGATGGAGTTTCTGAAGGACTATGATTTCGAACTGTTATATCATTCGGGGAAGGAAAACGTGGTAGCTGATGCTCTAAGTAGGAAGACTGTACATACTGCTCACCTTATGATCAAGGAGGTGGAGCTACTAGAGCAGTTCAGGGATATGAAGTTGCAGGTGGAATTGGGATCTGAGTTCATTAGGTGTAGCACCTTGACTATCTAGTGATTTCTTGGATTCAGTTAGAGAGAGCCAGTTAGTGGATGCCAGCCTGAACAGGGTTAGAGAGCAACTGGGGTCAGAAGAGGCAAAGGAATTTTACCTTGGGTAGTGATGGCATATTTAGATTTCAGGGCATGGTGTGTGTTCCCGACGATGTCAAGGTGAAGAAGTTGATCCTGGAGGAAGGACACAAAAGTCGTCTCAGTCTGCATTCGGGCATGACTAAGATGTACCAGGATCTCAAGGAAAATTTCTGGTGGTAGGGTATGAAGAAGGAGGTAGCACAGTTCGTGTCGGCATGTCTGACCTGTCAGAAGGCAGAGGTAAAGCATCAGAGACCCGGTGGGATTATGCAACCCTTGGAGATACCAGTGTGGAAATGGGATAGCATCTCGATGGACTTTGTGACCCATTTGCCACGAACTTTTAGAGGGCATGACACCATCTGGGTCATAGTGGACCGACTGACCAAGAGTGCGCATTTCTTGGCGATGAACTTGAGGATGTCTATGGCTAAGCTGGCTCAGTTGTGCATCAAGGAGATTGTGAGGTTACATGGGGTGCCTTCGAGCATTGTATCAGACAGGGATCCACGGTTCACATCGCGATTTTGGCAGACCTTGCAGAGCGCTCTGGGGAGCAAGCTCGCGATGAGTTCAGCCTATCATCTTCAGACAGATGGCCAGTCTGAGAGGACAATCTAGTCACTTAAGGACTTGCTACAGACCTACATACTGGATCACTTGGGCGCTTGGGGTGAAGTGTTACTATTGATTGAGTTCACCTATAATAATAGTTTCCATACGAGCATCGAGATGGCGCCATATGAAGCTCTTTATGGCCGAAGGTGTAGGACCCCCTTGTGTTGGTATCAGGATGGGGAGGCAGTGTTAGTTGGACCTGAGTTGTTGGAGCAGACCACCGAGAAGATGAGGTTGCTGAGGGACAGGATGCGGGCTTCACAGAGCAAACAAAAGGCCTATGCAGACCGTAGGAGGAGGCCCTTGGAATTCGAGACTAGAGATCACGTGTTCTTGAGGGTGACCCGAACCACTGGTGTGAAAAGGGCTCTCCGCTCAAGAAGACTTTCTCCTAAGTTCCTTGGTCCTTATCAGATCTCGAGGAGGATTGGACCAGTAGCTTGAGATAGCCTTGCCTTCTCAGTTGGCGAATCTTCACCCGGTGTTCCACGTGTCGCAGCTGAGGAAGTATCTGTTCGATCCGGCTCATGTGTTGGAAGCGGAGGATATACCGATCAGGGAGGACCTCACTGTGGAAGTACCACTCATTGCCCTAGAGGATAGCAAGGTAGAGGAACGCAGAGGAAAAACAATCAGATTAGTCAAGGTCATCTAGGATCGGAGGGTAGGTGACTCTACTTGGGAGTTGGAGGAGGATATGAGGAAATCACACCTACACCTTTTTGCTTGGTAAGTTTTATTTTCGAGGTCGAAAATTTTGTTGTTGAGAAGAATTTAAGGCCCAGTTTTATTTTTCTGCCCTAATGTTTAAGGGTTTATTCATTTAAGATGTTTCAAGAGATGAAAATGTTGTGGATTTATTCATTTAAGATTCTAATACTATAGTTTTATAAGTGATAATAATGATTTGATGTTAGATAGTAATTTATATTTTTGTGATTTTAGAGTTTAACATAATTTGAGATTTTATTTGGATTGTATTGAAGTTTATTTAGATTTTAATCGTAATTATAATTCAGTTTTCTTGAGATTGAAGAAAAAAAATTATATGTTTTTATTTTTTAATTAAGTGAGTCAGTGAGTCAACCCGTTTAACCCGCCAACCCGTGGTGTGTCAGGTCAGATTCTAATTTTGTTGATGCGCTAATAAGTGAGCCGAGTTGGATTGACCCACTAAGTGGCCAACCCGTCGCGGGCCAAACCGGATGACCCGTTTTGACAACTCTAATTTTTTTAATTTAACCTTTTAATTATAAAACTATCAATAAAATAAAAATTATTTATAATAGTTATAAAAATTATTTATATTTAATTTCATAATTATAATAATAACAATAATAATAATTTTATTGGTAAAGAACTATAATCAGATTACAACAAAAAATTCATTTAACTTTCCTTTTTGTTTTCTAAAAATTCTTGAGGAAAAGTTTCTCATAACATATCCTAAATATAGTCATATCTAGAATACTCTAAAGAGTACTATTATACTATGAAACTATATTTGTTTGAACTTTTGATACATCTTAATTCTGAAAAAAGCATATGCAAACAAGCATAATCCAATAAATGATATAAACTATCAACATTTATCTTCACCTATACAAGTTATATACACTTCATAGGTTCAAAAATCCAAAACATGCACCATAATGATGCCTTATAGAAAAAATTATATTATTATATTTGCATTGTTTTCCCTTTCACTTCAAGCCTCATAGCGTCTGAACCAGTCACTAATAGTTCTGGCAAGGATCTTGGTGTCATTCAACGAAAGAGATGTAAGCCCTTGAGCAACAGCATCTGTAGGAGTATACAATTTACCCACTTCCCACCTCACTCCCTGACCTCCCAATCAAAAATCAAATTTTAAATAAGTTATTGACTAAATATAAGATCAATTTACAGTATATAAGTATTTGAGAGTATATAAGTGTTTGAGAAAAAGAAAGGTCCGAAATGATCCTTAATTAGAAAATCTGCTATTCCTGCATGATTTTAGAATGGTTAAACTATATTCCATATAATGCAATTTGCATGTGAACTAAGTCACTTCACTGCCATGATAATTCAAGAAAGCATATTCCAGCAAAGAGGAAAAGTTTACTGTGATGAACAGAAGTATGGTACAAAAGGAGGATGCAAAGAAGTTTGACCTGAATGCATGGTGTGATGTGGTTACCACTCAATGTCACTTTCTCTAATGTCCCTCCCAATGACTCCACACGAGGCTTTAGTGTTTCTTCAAGAATATCTGTCTCATCAATTGCATCAAAATTGAACTTCACCTAGAGAGGCAATATCAGACACATTTTACCTTAGTTGAGTTCTCTGAGTTGAGTTCAAGAACAAGTTCTAAGGCATAGAGCATTAGACAAACCAATAGTGTGTGTTCAACATTGTATGAACATTTAAAGCAGTCACGGTTTTCAGATGGTGTTGGCTTGAACTCTGATACTCCTTGCGAAACCTGGCAGAGATATATATAAGCACCAATAAATATGCATACACATATGCACTCATCAACATGTTAATTAAGATTTAAGCATCATGAAAAGTCAATGATCACAAAGTCCATCCATTGCCTTAGGAATCATATATGCATCCAATAAATGAAAAATTAACAAGGAAAAAGATTATGCAGGATGTGGTTGGTACATAAACAATAACAGGAGGCATGGGAATCAAAAACAAAACTTCACCTACAAGGTGGTGTTCCCATTAACACTTGCATAAGTGAAATAAATAGCATAAAATAATCTCCAATCAACAGTTAACAAGTACCTCATTCATTACTGATGGCAACTGATCAACAAATTTAGTTAAGGAATTCAGTCTTTCTTGCTCAGATTCTGGTAGAGTTGATCTAACAGCATCCAACACCATCTTCAATGCATCTCCTACATAGATTACAGATGACATGCATTATCATCATAGATACAAAAAGTTAATATAGTTAATTTTTAAACACACCGAGGATTACAACTGAGTGTTGAGGTGGTAGGGCAACAATTGTAAAAGCAGAGTTATATTATGAGGGCCAACAACAATTTTGGTTTTTAGACCAAGACCTTTGATTTAGAAAAAGTTACTATATCATATCTAACTTCCAAAATTCTGTACTTATTCAATCACCTGACTTGTAGTAAAGAAAAGCAAGTGTAGAGGAGGATCATTCTATACAACCCTCCCATTGCATATTGTTGGAAAAGTCTCTTTAATTGCAGTCATCCCCCTAGACCACCTTATATACAACCTCTTTGGGGACTCAATTGTAGGATGGTAGTTTAATTTCACATCAACTAGAAATATGACTTAAACAAGTTTTACAAAGTTTGAATAGTTTATAAGATTGAGTTACGGAATGAATATGTAGGATCTTAGACAGTAACATATAACAAAGAAGGTAATGATGGCAATGCTGTCGTTTTTTTGTAATTGGAAGAGTAAGATATCTTCAGCATCACAAAACGCTGATGCAAAAGCAAAACCATCAGAAGCGAGCTGAGGAGATACCTGATGCATTTCTAGCTATTGAATAAAAAGGAGCTGCCTCCATAACTGGCATCATTTGGCTGACTGCAGGACCCAACTGCAGGGCAGCACTGCAAAGTTTTAGAGCACAATGGAGATGAACAACTTATAAAAATGCTCTATCAGCTGAAATTCAGTACGAATATATGTAATATTATCCCCTTTGAAGAACATCTTATCTCTGTAAGGACATACGAAATTATTTCATGAACCATCTTGAATTCAGTGGTTCTGATGCAATACTGGATTATATGAATAAAGAGATAAAAAACACCTCAATGAGCATCTTCATTACTGTTCTAGACAGATTAAATTTATCTTTGAATGCCATTATGTGGATGGTATGCCAATAATTCTTATGTCAATATGTATAAATGTTACATCTCTTTAGCTTACTAGCCAGTTATTTCAAATGGGATCAGAAAAGGAAAGGGAAGTATTCCTAAGCTTATTCGCTTCCCATCTAATTGGACAGATTTATAGAATACTTTTGAAGCTATGCTGAATGCAAAGAAACAGAATAAGAAATATTAAAGCCGGTTCAGGTGTGTTTGAACTTTCAAACATATACGTAACCAGCATTTAAGTTTTCATCACAACCTTAATCATTTGGTTCAAATCCTCAAGGTGACATACAAAAATATCAAAGAATCCTGTCAAGACAGTGAATATTTCTCCAAAATAACATATTAGCGGTGTATATATCCTTCAAATTGTGCATCCTCATAACAGAAGTTCTAGTGGGAAGGTAAACACTTAACACAGCTTTTAGAAAAAGTATTTCTTTATTATAACCACAAGAATGAAGAAACAGATATTAGATTAAAGTAATAGCCTATAAAGACTCTTGGGTAAATTGATGTAATAGATTTCATCAAGTATGAGTGTCTATACCTGTTCAAAGTATGGGACTGCCTCCGTTGCTGGCCTGTTGTTGTATGAGATTACAGCATTAGCCTTCCACAAGAGATAAATACATTTTCGTCACACTCCTTGAATTGCTATAAGTTAGATTTAAGTAATGAAACTTCATAATCCACATAATGCTTCCACAAACTAAAACTATGTTGTAATAACTTAATTTGTACACTACTAATATTAGTTAAAATAGTATCAAAATCATTCTGTGCATGTATAAATATAATCTTTTGCTGCAGCAGTAAGAAAAATAACCAGACCTTGGGTATATTCTCTGAAAATAAGCTGCCTATGAGTAGTTGAAGAAGTGCACCATTGCTACAGATTTCAAAAAACAAGAAATACATTACTTTCTTGACATTAATTATAGTAAGAAAGATCCTGCCCCCAATATAATATAAGAAACAAATAAATTATCACTAAGACTAACCAAAATGAACAGTTAGGTTATCTTTTTCTACTTAACAATACCATAATTTTAAATTTTATTCTAAACATGCTCATATGATTAAATGATTTAAGTGGTAATTATATCTAGTGACATTGCTAAAAGTAAATAATTTTCTCACATATGAGTGTGGCTTGTATTATTAACAGTTCAATAAATACATTCACTCATATGGAAAATGATTGAGTGTATCATTAGTAAACTTCACAACAAATAAGGTAAGAAAGAAGTTAACTATTAATACATCTCAAGAATGGGTACTGTGTGTTTCTTATAATTAAGACAAAAAAATGCTCTCATGATTCTTTTTATAAAGGAAAAGAGGAAGTATTAAACACTGAACAAGCCAACAACCTATGGCCAACAGAGAAAAGAGGAAGGTCTTCAAGCTGAGCAGGAGACAGATTGGCTTGAGGCAACCCAGATGTCAGGATAGTACTCAAACAAGTTTGGAACCTCTCATATACTTGCTTAGCAGCTTGAGAATGGTCAAATGTCACATTATAAGGCACCACCACCACCAAAAAACCCTCCTTTGCCAAAAACTCTATCAGGTACCTGCAAGTTGCAAATTAAAGGAACAAAACTCATCACACCATCAATATCACCACCCACATGAGAAAACCAGCAATCAATGATAAAGACTCAAACTTTGCATTGAAAAAACAAAAGGGTAACAAAAAAAAAAACCCGTAGGTAACTTCAGGAACAGCCCCAATGAAGGCACCACCCAGGAATTTGATTATAGCTCGAGGCTTGGCACGATTAGGGGTAGGTGGTATCACCAAACAAGAGTCCAACTTGGTGTACATCTTGCTATTGACTCTGCTACTTGTGTCTCCACCAACATAAACATCAGAAACCATCTTTGTTGTCCTTGCCACCATTCTAGTGGATAGAGTGTGAAAGTGGAAGAATTTGTTGAACAAACCATTTGGGTGAATGTGTCTCAGTGCACCAAACCCAGACATGGTTTTAGTGTTCCTTGAAGAGAGTACACATTTCAAATCTGAACCTAAGACGAAGGATGAGGAAGCCATTTCCATTAACTGTTAGATAGCAATTGAATAAGGGAAATTAACAGACTACTCTCGTATAGTCCAAACTGCATAGTGCAGTGGAAAATAAGGTTATGAAATTTTATTATTATTTGTAGAAATTTTGTGTCACTCAGTGTTTGCTCAGAGTAATTTGAAGTTTATTGGACGTTGGTGAGGTTTGGCACATATGTAGAGAAGATTTCGCCACGATTTTGAGTTCTCTGATACATTTTGTTTTACTTTTCCAACCTCCGTATTTTTCTTTCTTCACCTCTTTTTTATTATTTAATAACAAAGATGTTTTTAAAGTTCTTGCACTTATCGAAAAAATGTTACTAAAAATATAAAAAAAATTGAATTATATGTCCTAGCAATAGTTTAGATTTTATTTTTCAGAATACATAATCTAGAAGTGTATTAAAATATTTTTTTGAAAAGTATAAGATTTTAAAAGTTAGTTGGGCAATATAATACACCATAGTTGAAGAAGTGAAAAAAGAAAATATGTAAGTGGAAAAAGTAAAAGGCTGCTTATACTTTTTTATCGGACCAATGCGTTATTGTTACCTGACTTATAGTGTTTCTTTTTGTACTCTCATAAATTTTATCTGCAGCCACGTAAAATTTAAAACACCACAATTACCCTTCTTTTCTTCTATAGCAATGGAGCAAGTACATCATTGTTGGTTTTTGAAGCCGAAATCTATCATTTTGATACACCATTCAATTGATTTACAATTCAATTTAAGAGTGAAAAATAATTACTTCCGAATAGAAATCAAAATTATTTTTCAGATTATATAAATTTAATGGTAGTTCAAAAAGTATATTAGATAGATTTCTTATCTCTAAGAATGGCTGAGACATTGGCAAGGGTGTGATCAATATGTGTTGAAGAGAGTGGTATCAAATCATTGTGTTTTAGTGTTAAAAAATTCACTTTTTGTATATTAAGGACCAAAACCTTTTAAAACTTTAAATGTATGACAATGTGAGAGGGGATTTGAGGACTTGGTCATAAGACTATGGAATAATTATACAATGAGTGGATTTTGTATCATGGTTTTGAAGGATAAATTGAAAAGATTGAACCATAACCTAAAAATTTGGAATAATAAAGCATTTGGGAACATATCTTATACTACACAGAATATCATTAGGAAGATAAATGAGTTGGAGAAGATGGATGATATTAGCGACTTAGATATTGACATGAAACTTGAAAGATAAAAGATTTTTTATGATTTTAAAATATTAAGTTATAATACGGAAGCAATGATAAGACAGAAATCAATAACTTAATGTGTACAACAAGGTGATCTCAATTTTAGATACTTCCAATCAATTATAAATTGGAGAAGAATAACAAATGGAATCAAAGGGGTAGATATCTAGGGAGAATGGTGTGTGAGGATTAAATATGGTGAAGAATGAGGATAAAGTCTTCTTTCACAAGAGATTAAATGAGATGGATGGATTAGATGTGAGGTTGGATAGTATCTCTTTCTCTACATTGACTATTGAAGATAATAGTTAACTCATGACATCTATATTTGAGAATGAAATTAAAGATGTTATATGACAATGTGAGAACACTAAAAGTCCACGTCAGGATAGTTCAAGTAATTAATGTATTTCAGATCAGTCTAAAGATACCAACAAGTTGTAACGTTACCTTTATTACTTTTGTACCTAAAACTGAAAACTCTATTAGTCTAGAGAGTGAAAAGATACCAACAAGTTGTAATGCTCTCTTTATTTTTCTTGTACTTAAAACTGAAAATCCTATTAGCCTAGATAAGTATGGATCAATCTCTTTGACAATGTTCTTTTTGTACTCATAAATTTTATCTGCACTTACATGAAATTTAAAATACCAAAATTACCCTTATTTTGTTCTATAGAAATGGAGCAAGTACATCATTGTTGATTTTTGAAGTATACCAAAATCTATCCTTTTGATACACCATCCAATCGAGTTACAATTTAATTTAATAGTGAAAAATAATTACTTTCGGATACTAATCAAAATTATTTTTCAAATTATATATTTTGAAAGTAAAATTAATTTTAAGATTGTATAATTAATAATACAATTTTTTTGAAGTCATTTTAGAATTATGTAATTTGGAATAGACTTTTGAATTTCAAAGTGACTTCTATATTCTATAATTAAAAAACTTTTTTTTTAGAAAAATACTTTCAATGTGGAAGACATTTTCAAACTATACACTTTTGTTTGAAGAACAAAATTCATAATACTGTGAAAAAAGCAAAGGAGTGGAAGGAAGTGGAAAAACTAAGAAGTCTAAAGACTGAAACAGAAGAAGAACATGTAAAGGACAAATAGTATGTTTACGAACAATTTGACATTTTACACCTCCTAATAGGACTGCAGTAAAAATCACAGGGTGCAAAAAGAAACACCCATCTTATTTTCCAAATGCCTTATATAACTCGTGCGTTTTTGGGCTTTTTGATGTTTATACTCTTAAATCTTGTACTTTCTTTTTTTTCAATAACTTCTTTATGAATTTGTGTAATTTTCAGCAGAATGTTAGTTTCGAAATTTTGTTGATTAATTTGATATTATTACTTGTGACTTAAATATTAATGTGACACATAATACATAATACTTTTAATTTATGAAAAAAAAAAAGAATTATCAATACTTAATTTAATGTCTATAGAGATTAGTATAGACTATGATAATTTCAAATCACCTAATGATGTTTTGGTACTATTAAATAAATATGAATTTAGAAAAGATAATTTCTACTTTTCAAATTCTATTTTATCTATTTTCAAATAATTAATCCAAAAATTATTTGTATACTTAAAACTAAACTTGACAAGATCCATATCTTTTTTATATATTTAAGAATTAGTATTTTAAAAAACGATCATGAAATTGAATATTCAAAAGTATAAAAATATACTTATGAAAATTTATTTATATAATGAATGAGATATTGGATTTCGGGAGTTAGAATATAAAAGTAGAAATTTGGAACTATATTTTGATAACATACAAATAAACATCCAGAATTTAAGTTTCAAAATAGTGAAACCAAAACTTAGTGTACAAATACATTTTATAAAAAAAATGACAAAAAAAAAGTATAAACAGAAAAATAATTAAGTGAAAAAAAAAAATTGTCCCTAGGTGTAATTGTGTATCGGCAAGAGAATCCACTTCTTCACTGGCCTCTATGAAGATGTGATCGTTACTTAAGATATAAAATTCTATGCTTTACTTGTTGAATAACAATTGTTGAATCTAACCAGTTGTAGAATTATTCTTTAAATTATTTTGACCTGCATTAAATTATTTGTTGAAAAAATTAAGCATTAACTAAGGTTCACAATATATGGAATAGATTGAAAGAGATTTGATGTATAGTTACAACATGCTTCATGGTAGATTTTATGCCTTTCCTTATCATAACTTGTGTTCTCTGTTCTTAAATTTTATATTAAAAATTCTCATTAGTTTTTTTTATTTAATTTTTATACATAGGAGATTTTTAATTATTTCTTATACTCCCTCTTAAAATAATAACAAGAAAAAATCTATTTAAATTAAAATTAACTAATAACTATATGTTACCAACAAATTCACAAACCTCCAATTCTATGCCACAATAAATGATCAAATACTCCAACAAATTTATCAAGATTTGCTCTTAGACTATTATGTTAATAATGTTATGGATAAAGTGAATCATAATTACAATAATGATTTCTTAACTTTAAAATTGTGCAAAATAGTACACAACAATTTATAAAGAAACACTGGATTTAATAAAATAAATTATAGATTCGTGAATATTGTAATCCTACCTTTATTACTTTTGTACCTAAAACTGAAAACCCTGTTAGTCTAGAGAGTGAAAAGATACCAACAAGTTGTAACGTTCTCTTTATTACTCTTGTACTTAAAACTGAAAACCTATTACCCTAGATAAGTATGGACCAATGTCTTTGATAATGTTTCTTTTTTGTACTCATAAATTTTATCTGCACCCACATGAAATTTAAAATACCAAAATTACCCTTCTTTTGTTCTATAGAAATGGAGTAAGTACATCATTGTTGGATTTTGAAGTATATCAAAATCTACCCTTTTGATACACCATTCAATTGAGTTACAATTCAATCTAAGAGTGAAAAATAATTACTTTCAGATAGAAATCAAAATTATTTTTCAGATTATATATTTTGAAAGTAAATTAATTTTAAGATTGTATAATTAATAATACATTTTTTCAATTCATTTTAGAATGATGTAATTTGGAATAGACTTTTGAATTTCAAAGTGACTTCTATATTCTATAATTCAAAAACTATTTTTTTTAGAAAAAGACTTTCAATGTGTGGAAGACATTTTCAAACTATACAATTTCGTTTGAAGAACAAAATTCATACCGTGAAGAAAAAAAAAAACAAAGGAGTGGGAGGAAGTGAAAAACTAAGAAGTCTAAAGACGGAAACAGAAGAAGAACATGTAAAGGACAAATAGTATGTTTTCGAACAATTTGACATTTTAGACCTCCTAATACAACTGCAGGTAAAAATCATAGGGTGCAAAAAGAAACACCCATCTTATTCTCACGGTGGTCATTTTTAACCAAAACTCCTATTATTTCACGTTCATATAAATTAATATTTTATTAAAAAAAAATTATTTAAAAGTAGAGGTGTCAAAATTACTTTTTCCTATTTTTCTTATATAACTCGTGCGTTTTGGTCATTTTCATGTTTATACTCTTAAATTTAGTATTTTCGAATTTTTGCTAGTTAGTTTGATATTATTACGTGTGGCTTAAATATTAATTTTATGGAAAAAAAAGCATTATCAATACTTAATTTAATGTCTATAGAGATTAGTATAGACTATAATAATTTCAAATCACATAATGATGTTTTGGTAACTTCTATTATTAAATAAATATGAATTTAGAAAAGATAATTTCAACTTTCCAAATTTCATTTTATCTATTTTCAAATAATTAATCCAAAAATTATTTGTATACTTAAAACTAAACATTACAAGGTCTATATCTTTTTTTATATATTTAAGAATTAGTATTTTTTAAAATTATCATGAAATTAAATATTCAAAAGTCTAAAAATACACTTATGAAAATTTATTTATATAATGAATGAGATATTGGATTTCGGAAGTTAGAATATAAAAGTAGATATTTGGAATTATATTTTGATAACATACAAATAAACATTCAGAATTTAAGTTTCAAAATAGTGAAACCAAAACTCAGTGTGCAAATACATTTTATAAAAAATATTGAAAAAAAAAAGTATGAACAGAAAAATAATTAAGTGAAAAAAAAAAGTTGTCCCTAGGTTAAATGTGTATCGACAAGAGAATCCACTTCTTCATGGTAGATTTTATGCCCTTCCTTATCATAACTTGTGTTCTCTGTTCTTAAATTTTATATTAAAAATTCTCATTAGTTTTTTTATTTAATTTTTATACATATTTTTTATCCAAGGAGATTTTTAATTATTTCTTATACTCCCTCTTAAAATAATAATAAGAAAAAACCTATCTAAATTAAAATAAACTAATAACTATATGTTACCAACAAATTCACAAACTTCCAATTCTATGCCACAATAAATGATCAAATACTCCAACAAATTTATCAAGATTTGCTATTATACTGTTATGTTAATAATGCTATGGATATAGTGAATCATAATTACAATAATGGTTTCTTAAATTTAAAATTGTGCAAAATAGTACACAACAACTTATAAAGAAACACTAGATTTAATAAATTATAGATTCTCTAATATTGAATGAGTAGTCATTATACAAAGTATGGTTTAAGAAAAAACAGAAATTAATATAAACTCATGAAAGTTATGGATGTCAAAAACCTCACTTTTATTTTATTAGTTTTTAGTGATAATTTTGTTTTTAATGTAAGAAACAATGTTTTAGTTAGACACCATATGTGATGTGTGAAAATAAATGTGATAACTAATATCTGAAAAAGAACTTTAACCAAATCTAATTCTACTTTTTACATGACAAATTTAAATATTGCTTATATTCTGAAAATAAATGTTGTCGCTTCACTTAACTCCATTTCCATTTTTAGATATATATATATATATATATATATATATATATATATAAACATTTGAATTAAACATATATCATTAAAAATTAACATATAACACTTCTAAGCCTATTTGATCTATGCGTCATAAATTATGTATATTTATTTTCAATAATAAACTTATATATTTATTTAATAAGTTTGAGGAACAATAAGTCCATTATTAGTAAAAAAAGAAAAAAACTCTCTCAACACTTTACACTCACAAATTTTAATTAAAGAAACTATATAAAACTTAAATTTTGTAGTAAAACAAAACATATTCAGAAATTCATCTTTAGTAACTCTAATCCTCCGCACACATTAAACACTCAAAACAATATGCAGATAGAATAAAGAGTGCTCTACAGCTAAGTTTCTCTCTTTTACTTGATAACATTTATTTACAAAATATATGATAAATAATTCCACAAACAATGAGAGAAGAGACAAAATGTGAAAAAAATAAGATATTAATAGAAAATGGAAAAGAAACATAAATACAAGAAAAAAAAAAAAACAGACCTTACAATCCAGTCTCACAAATTATTTAAAAAAAAAAAATTATTTGAAAGTTGTAGTTTAAATTGTATGAGCCACAGCAAATTAAAGCTGCAAAAGTCAGCAAATTTAATGGTTGAAACCTATAAATTAAGTATAATTATGGTAATTTAAAAAATAAAATTAAGTGATGTCCATAAACGCACTCATCAATAATATCCCCACCATTAATCCTTGGACAAGGAAAAGAAGTTTTGAAAGATAATACAAAATTGTTTATACTTTTTAGTTAGTTGATGCTGATTTTGACATTGCTATGTATGTCCTTATTGTTTCAGAACTGGCCTGCACAATGCTTTCTTTATTATCTAAATAAATATTTTCATTTTTCCAAATAAATATGTTCTTTTTCCTAGTAAATTATAAGTGGTTTTTACAAAATTTTCCTTTCTTTTTTATTTCTACAGAGTTTCAAATCACCACTTTAATTTTTATAAAATATGTGAATTTTAATTTTAATTCCTTTAAAATATTTTTCAGTTTCATTAAGAAAAATAAAGCATTTTTTAGTCTTTAATATTCGTTTCAAAATAAATGAGTATTATTTATTTTACTCATCTTAAGAAATTTCTCAATATTTCATCTACCAACATTTTGTTAAAAATAAGTCGGAATTACTTAAAATGGTCGATTGATATTTTTTTCTCACATATAAGTAACTAATTAGTGTTATATAGGGTGTGTTTAGACAGTAGTTAAAAAAAAGTAACAATCTTATAGTTCATTTAGAATTTAAAATAAATTTTACTTTTAATAAAAATTTAATTTGGAGTTTGCAACTGTTATCCAAGCATATCTTAAAATGATTTGATTTCAACTTTAGAAGAAAAACAATTACAAGACTAATATCAAAACTTCGAAATAAAAAACATATTTCATTCCTGGAAAAATTGAGTGCAGTAAAAAAACCTGAATAAAATTTGTCAGAAAAACGAAGACGACAACCATGAGTTCATATCAAAATTTGGAGGCACTTGGAAGTGTGGTTAGGAGAAATTAGCATATTTGTAGGGTCATTGCCATCAAAGGGTTCAATCTCAAAGGACACAACTAATCATGTTTAGCCTTTTCAGCATGTTCAATGTCACATTTTTATTTTAGGGTTTCACTTTTTCTCACCACTCTTGTACTATTATGATCCACTGTGTCAAATTTTCTCAGAAATTAGTTTGTGAAAAAATTGAGTGTATGAAAAAACATTTGACCAGAAAAAAAAAGTGATCTTTAGTAATTCCCATATGAAGGGTAAGCAAGTGAGGCAGAAAAATGATTTATATATGAAAATGAGCACTTTCATTCTGTTTCCCATTTCACTTTCTTGCTCTTTTTCTCACACTCACAGCACATTGCCTTTCTGTCTTTTGTTATCATTATTGTTTTTATTTTGCTGGTGAGTCCCAGTGTACAAGTGTGCTGTGCATCCATAACTGGAAACTCTTTCTCTCTCTCTCACAACTCAAAAAGTCACAAGCAATAGTTGGCACTTTCACACCAACACAACCTATTCTTCTCTTCCTACCATAACTCATTTGCAGCTACACAAGCAGAAGGAGTAGGAGACATTCACTCACATTCACTGTAGAAATCATACACAAACAAAGAAAGGCAAAGAAATGAGTTTGTCCACCATAGCCATCCACTTCTGTAAATCATTAAGTAGGACTTGACTTTCTATGTCTCTTGTATCAATCACAGTCCTCTAGATTTATACCTAATGGGGGCTGCTACTCTCTTAGCAAGGCCACAACCAAGGATAATTTTCTTGAAGATTATTGTTCTTGGAATCCTCTACAAGCTTAACTCTTTGCTTGCCTCAAGTTTGGAGTTTCTTTGAAGGTCATCATGGTGTTTGTGGTTTCAGTTCCAAGTTTTCCAACACATAGCTAAAGGAAAACACTTTATTGTTTGTTTGTTCAGGTAATAATACTCTTGTTTGCCTTGCCTTTGCTGAGTAACAGCTGCCAAATCCAAAAGGGGTCCTGGATCTTGTTTCTTGGAATTTCTGTTTGATGAACAGCATTGATTTCTGTTTCAGGTTTTACTGCTCTCCTAATAATTCTCCTTAAAGTTTACCCAATTATTGCCTTAACTGCTACAGTTCATGTAAGATTTGGTGGAGTTGAGAGAGTGAGTGAGGGGGAGAGGGAGAGAGGGGAATGAAATGCTCGGAATCAGAAGAAGACTGGCAAGAATTGAGTGAATCTCTGTCTCTTCGGCTTTGCCTTTTGCAAGGATTCTTGAGAGAAAAGAGTTTCATTGTAACGGCTGAAACGTTCAAAGCTGCTTTCATACTTCTGCCCCTCAGAAGAATATTTTTCTTTATTTCTTTATTACAGCATAACGTGCCTACAAGTTCCCATCTTTAAGACTCCTTTGAAGAGATTTCTTGCTTATTGATCAGTATCAACTATTCCTTTGAGATATTGCACTGGGATTGTATCACTGAGGACAAGGTCAATACCAAGCACAGAAACCACATTGAGCCGAATTTCCAAAATTCCCTAAATTAAGCATCAATGGAGCTTCTTCCAAGTCTAGTAATCATGCTTGTTCTTGTTCCGTGTTTTGAATCACTTCCTGGTGTCAGGGCTCAGTCTACTACTACTACTACTTCTCCTGGGTCTTCTTCAACAAGGGAAGAAGCAAGGGCTCTTGATGCACTTCTGCAACAATATGCTTATAGGGCTTTGGTGAATCCAAAAACAGGTATCATTTACAATGCAACTAATCTACCTTCCAATTTATCTGGGATTGAGGTTGCAGCATTGAGATTAAGAAGTGGAAGTTTAAGGAGAAAAGGGTTCCAACCATACAATGAGTTTGAAATTCCCATGGGACTCATTGGGAGGCCATATGTGGAAAGGCTTGTTTTGGTGTACCAAAATCTGGGTAGTAGATCCTCCAGGTACTACCCTTTGACAGATTATACCTATTTGGCTCCAGTGTTGGGACTACTGGCTTATGATGGTTCTAATCTGTCAGCTTCAAATTTATCAGAAATAGACATAGATGCGTCTGATGGCCCTATATTGGTCAAGTTCAGGACTGTTAAATCAGTCCCACATGGTGCTGTTGCAAAATGTGTTTGGTTTGATTTGCAGGGTTCTTCCAATTTCAGTGATGTAACAGCAGACAACACTTGTTCATCTTTCCAACAGGGTCATTTCTCTATAGTTGTTAAATCCCCTGCTCCATCTCCAGCACCAGCACCAGCACCTCCTACTCCTGCAAGTCCTCCAAAAAAGAGGCCATCACCAAGTGCTCAAGGAAAAGGTGAGAAGGATAATAAAAAGGTGTGGATCATTGTAGGGTCTGTTGTGGGGGGACTAGTATTGCTTGTGCTGTTGTCACTTCTTGTTTTGTGGATGAGAAAGTACAAACAGAAGAAGAAAATGCAACAGATGGAAAGGGCAGCAGAGTTGGGAGAACCTCTTCAAATGGCTTCAATTGGGGATACAAAAGCCCCTGCTGCAACAGTAACAAGAACACAACCAACCCTTGAACATGAATATGCACCATGACACAATATTTTTGCACAATCTTCGGTTGCTCTTCCACTCATTCAAGTTAATTTACTGTATTCAGAAATTCTTCTAATCACACGTTTTTTTTCTTTGTTGCCTGCCCCCCGTTTGTTTCCTTAACATAGGATTTTTGTGTAAATCTGTTATCTCTTTGTGATTCATTGTGGTGTGAATTAGTAGTAGCCAAAAGTCATGATTATGTGATGAATTCAGTTGTTCCATTGACAAAGAATAAAATTCTAAAGACCTACATGTTGGGTTATTTATCTTGCTTTTACTATCCTTTTCACGTGGTTGAAGCATGATAACTTGGTATAAATGTTGTGGGCACACAATGCTTATTTGTTCATCCACCAGTTCCCATCATTCCTGTTCATTCATTTAAGTGAAGAAGAGGCTCATTGGTCTCTATGTCCTCACCTTTGTTTCTGAGAACCATACTTGGAAATTCAATGTGTACCCTTCTTTTTTGTCTACCTTCTCTTGCTACTGTCTTTGTTAATAATGGTCTTGCTAACAAATGGATTTAGATAGGATGCAGTTTGTAATGTTAGTTATAATGCTGTTGGAATAAACTTTTCCATAAATGTTTAAAGCAGGAAAAACTAAGATACAAAACTGAAGTTTCTCACATAAATTGAAATCAATTTTTGCCTGTTTGAAAAAGTCAGATGAGAAAGCTTTTATAATGTTCTTCAATGTTCTCCTTTAGGTGTTTGTTAGGAAATTTATCCATCAATGACAAATACAATACATATCAATCATAAAGTGGAAAGAAAAAACTCAGAAACTGACTAAGAAGAAGTTAAAGGCCTAGTATAGTTGGAGTAGAAAATACACTGCAGTATTTAAGAAGCATCTGTTGATGGTTGCATTAAAGATTTGGTGTGTTGCATTTTGTTACCAAACAGATAAGTGGGTGAAGGAAAGTTTCTAAAGAGATGAAATAAATTAATGCCAAGACCTGCTACTGAGTGCTGGCATTTCAGTGGTCATCTTCACCAGAAAAGGACAAGGTAATGCAAGCAAAGTCAGGACAAGAAGTAAATCTGTATATGTAGTTTTGACAGCAATGACTAATATTAAAAGTTTTTCATCCATTTTTTCTGAGAACATAAAACTTTTCAGCTTGACATTTTATTGTCCAGAATTCAAACACTGAGGACAGCACATGGCAAGGAAAACAGTTCTTGTGCCATAACTTTCAGCTCTGAATATGGTTGAATTTCTGCTGTGAAAGTCCAAAGCCATGGTTTGAACAAAACACTTGTATTTTATAGTTTTTGCTCAAACCATGGTTTTTCTTAATGGGAAAGATGAGTCACATTTTAAATAGTAGTGTTCTTTCTCTCTTTATTAGTTGAAGTGCCACAATCTATATCTCTTCCTTGCCACTTGAACAACCCTGAGAAAATATATTATGCAACAACAACTTGATTTGTTTCTATAAATACCCTGAAGTGTTTGAAAGAAATGATGACTTGGCCACTCTTTTATTACGAGTCAACTACTCGATCTCTATATAATAAAAAACCAAACCAAACCAAACAAAGAAGAGAGATGCTTGTAACTGCACGGATGAGATAAAATGACTTATGAAGGAAGGTATCACATTCACAGCTCAGCACCACCAACACCTAACACAGTTTCTGTCATTGAAAAATCAACAAGTTCTGTCAACTAGTAGGAATGTGCATAATTTTTTATTCTGGATTTATATTATTTAAGTCCATTCTTTCATGCTTGGATTTCGAGGCCCCAACTTCACAAGGAGGGCACATAATGGAACAGCACATAAGGACAATATGAATCAAACACTTGAACAATATTCTAAAACTTTTATTAACAAAGGCTTGCACGATTTTTCAAGTTTTTGTAATATGAACCTTTTTTGTTTAGTTGTTGCAATTTTTTTTTTATCAGTTTCAATCCTTTAAAGTTAGGATATTTTGGTTTTTGTTGTGTTATTTGACTTTAGTGATGGTGTATTTGATCCAAGTCCTCATTAAGTTTTTATATATAAATAAAAAAGTTATTTGCTCCTTTTATGGAATAAAATCAATATAGTCAACATTTTATGAGAACTGACAGTGTGTTTGGCCATTAATTGTCACACATTACGATGAGTTCAAACGAAAAAAGTGCCACTAGATGAATTATGATGAAGGGGTTTAGTCGACACAAAATAAATTCAAATACACTGTGGTTAACATGGTCGAAATATTATTGAGGTTGAACTCAAACTTTTCATGAATGAAAATCGTAACATCTATTTAAGAGGACAGAAAGTATTGTTATTTTAATAATTTATTTTTTAAAAATTCACCCCAAAACATTGACTCCAACATATATGAGCAAAGAGTAAAATAAAAGCTGTTTGAGGTACCCTTTGTTTTGCAAAGCAGTACTAGGAGCCACTCACAAGGAAACAGGAAAAACAGAAAGAAAAATGAATGTAGTACGAATGTTCCTAAATTTTGCAAGAAAAATGTGGCTTGAAATGATACGAGATCTTCTTCTTCTTTACCAAAACATCTGTCACATTCAGGAGATTTTTATGTTATTACACGGCAATTTGTTGGTCCTGTTATTTTAGCTTGCTATAATGGAGGAACTTTGAACAGGTAAGATGTCGCTCGCAACATTAGATACCAAACACGCATTTATGTATTGTCAGTTGATCAAGATACCTGCTTTTATTTTCATATTTCCATCTGTTAATATTGCAGAAATAATTGTCCAATTCCTTGTCAATTTCTACTGTTTAAAGAACTATAATTAATTGGGGGCATCACTGCAGTTTGTGGTCAAGGATTCGACGTAAATTAACATGTTTCAAGAGTTTGAATCCTTTGACGTTACCTTTTAACGAGTTTTTGTTCGAATCAACACCCACTGGATTTTTTTTTTCTTAATTTCACTGTTCAAAAGAATCTTGTTTGATCTGAGGGGAATAATCTCTACTTGATCAAACTGTAACTGTGTTGTTGGGTCCGAGAAAGAAAGCTAGCAGATAAATATTTAAGTCTGTTCTCTGAGGAAGAGAAAATGAGCCTTAAATATGTTTAATTTCTATAGATAAAAAAAAAAAAAAACTCAATTATGACAAGTCTTAAAAGTCGAATCCATTTTGTTATAAACCAATTAATATGTTAAATCTCTTGTTAATGAGTCTGTTCTTCTTGGACTCCATTACAATCACTCCCTTCTGTAAAAATACAACTACAGCGTTGTATTCATAAAATGTTGCCATTCAGTGTGAATGAAATATCAACAACTAATTATAATGACAGTGTTTTCCGTTTTCAATTCAATTTTTGTGGTGGCGTATGCATTGGGAATATTCGCTGCATTACGTAATAATTCATCGGCCATTGACGCCAACTAGCAAGATTTGCAGCCAATCAATCGTCAAGCACAAAATGGTCAGATTATAGAAGGTAACAGCTATATCAGAACAAATAAGTTTTAAACAAGCTTAGAGAAAGCAATCGTGATTGGAGTATAGGTATATTATAAATCTTATGTTGAATTGCATACATGAAAAGAAACGGAATTTCATTGTAGTGATTCACCCTGCTTCCCAAGAACAGAGCCTCAAATCCAGGAGACCAGTTTATTTTCTTCACATGACATTGATAAAACAACCTGCATGATTCAGTGTAAATATTATGCTTTCTATTCTGTACACATCAAAACATCTAGAACAGAAAATTCAATCTCCAGATCAAAGTGTTGCTAGAGCACTTCTATAAAGACTATAAACACTAATGAAGAACAAGATTCTTAACGGGGAAGAGAACAGAAGAAAGGATATGAAAACTCAATATGTTTTCCTGTTGAGGATGGAAGAGAGATCCTCGTAAAATTTGATGTTCATCCAAAATTATGCCTGTTTCCGTTAGCATGAACAATATACCAAAACCGTACTTTTAATCATCAAAATTGTCATTCTTCACAGAAAGAGAAGATACTTCAGGAAAGAAAAACTAAAGTCTGAGCAGAGGGCAGGTCGTTGGACAAAAAAACTATATAAGACAAAGAAACACATGAACGGCTCAAATCTCTCAGAAAACAGATTGCACAATGAAACATAGCATCGAACTAAGAACTATAAAGGAGCTCAAAATACCAAGGAAAGCTACTTATGTACAACTTTCCTATTATTTATTGAACTATTACATAGTAGGAATATCACAATAACAGGATACATGACAACATTTATTATATTTACAGTAACTTGTACAAAATTCTAAAAAAATATTTTTGTTTTCATTCAAGATTTTCATCTTCATGTTCAGTTCATGTTTTACTAAGGCCTATGTTGCATCCTATAATTTTAGAAAAGAAATTGAATTCTCTTTAAGCTGCATTTGGATTGAAGGAAAGAAATAAACAAAATAAAAAGGTAGAACACAACGGAATAAAATCTTCATTCCATTATTTGGATGTGTTATGATGCAATGAAATAAAATTCCCATTCCTCGAATACTGATAAAAAGAAAAACTGGGTAAATAATAGACCTTGGTCCTGTTTGGATAGGTTAAGCCATTTCATGTACAAAAACTGAAAAATGAAATAAAGAGAAGTTTATTTCATCTAACTTTTCCAAAAGCGGTTCACTTATGATAAGCTAATTTTAGCTAACCGGAGAATCTTATTTCATTTTATCTTCTCATTTTTCCTGTACAAGTGTTTATGAAGAAATTTATCCATTATATCCCATCCTCATTCTTTTACTAATCCAAACAATAAAGATAGCAGTATTATATTTCCATTCCATCTTATTCCACCAATCCAAAGACAAGTAAAAGTAAGAAATAAACAGCAAATTTATACCATTGATTGAAAAATCAATACACAAAACCTCAATAGAATACACATAAATATAAAAATTCATGGAATTATTAAAATCTCAACCATGAACTTTCAAATTAAAAACCATAACTTCATATTGCCCACCCTATGTTCCATCTTCAAATAATTAAAAAATATTTAAAAAATAAATAAATAAATTCTCACCTCCCACACCCTAGCGCGTATACATAGTATCTGTGCTTTCTAGAAGAAGACTTTACTTCACCGTATAGGCTAAAAAAACGACAACGTAATCATCTAAATCGTTTTGCATTACAACAGCTGTAAAGCAACAGCGCAAAACCACAAACTCAACAAAATTTCGACCGATCTAATCACTCAACACGATACTCTCATAAATTTTTCCTGTCGAGAATTCACAGTCAAAATAGATAGCATTCGCGGAAACCCTAGGGCATTTCAAAAGAGAAAAACAAGAGCGAAACTTACGGCGTTAATTGGAGGAGGAGGCTTGTTCATGAAGCTTCTTGTCCCTTCGTTCCATCGCAACGTCCCACAGATCGTTTCCGATGTGCTTAGGCTGAAAGAATTTAACATCACTGAGAAAGATCCAATCCAAAAATTGATCGATAACAAAAATAATAAAAAGAAAAAAAGAGAAATTACTCTGCCATGCGCGGCTCTGTGAATGTAATACTGAGCATTTCCCATTACACACAGCATTCCCGCTATGATTCCCAACGGCAACACCGCTTCCATCCATCGCAAGTTCATCTTTCTTCTTCTTTCTCTTCTTCCAACTCTCTCTTCCTTCACTCTTCGCCTCTTTCTTACTTTTATTACTTATTGGGCCTTGCTTATCACAAAAGCCCGCTATTTCTTTTCTAGGTCTTTATAGGCCTTCTCTCTTCATTTGTTTGTTTTAACTCGTTCTTCCTGCACCAACCTTATTACTAACTGCACTCAATACTGGTAAAACAAGACTAAAATATAAAAAAGAAAAAAGAAGACAAAAGAGTTTCTTTTAAAAACTTTGTTTCTAGAAACTTATTATATATTATATAGGTTTCAAAAAGTTTATTCTGGAAATTACGTACCGAATAGCATTTCACATATACATAAAGCTTGTTTTTTATAATAATGTTCTAAAAAAATTATTTATAAATCATATTTCAGAAATTACATAACTTCTCAAACAAATAACCTAAAAGAAAAACAATTTTATAAATGATAAAGTGGTCATTTCAATAAAATTACATGAGTGTAGTTAAAAATTACATGAACTGGAAGAAAAAACAGTTTGTTATTTGAACTATTATTGCTTGTCAAATGACAAGTGGTCTAAGTAATGTGCTTTATTGTTCGCCTTTTATTGATAAATTTTCTATTCTAAACAAACTGTTTAATTGATATTTTTCCTATATTTATTTCATTTGTTCTTCTAATTAATTAATTTTTTTTACGTAGCACCAAGGAAAATGTCATGTTAAAAAATAAATGTAGAATTAAAAATTAAACCAAAATTACATTTTTTTTCCAAAGAGTAACCACTTACTTCTGTTTTTCCTCTGCTTAAGTGTGTGTTTGTTTAGATTTATTTTCACTTACAAAATAAACAACCTTCCTTAAAAAAGTCATTTTTACAAGTCATTTCAACTTATATCTAATTTTTTTAGCTGTGACAAAATAACTTCCAATTTTTATCTTTTCATGTTTATTTTTATTTTATTCTTAAAATATTTTTTAAGTTTTCATTTTTTTATACATAAGATGTGATTTATTATTTTATTTTCTTCATTCAATAAAAGAATTGACTTTATTATTTAACATAAGGTGTTTTCAATTTTTTACTAAATAAGGTATTGACAATAATGGAAAATAAGTTTATTATCATTATTTTTTACAAAATTCTATATTGTAAATTTTTTAATTACTATGTTATTTACAACATTTATTTTACTATCTTAGAATTATATTTCAATATATTAATAGACTTTATATTTTTCTTATTTTTGGTGATTATATATATATATATATATATATATATATATATATGGTTTCACTTTATTTTAGATATACGTGTATTAAAAAATGTATTATTTTTACTTTATTTTAAAACTGAATAAAAATATTGTCAGTATATAATATAAAATTAAAAAATAAGTACATAATATAAAAAATATATAATGATTGAAACAAAATTAAATATAATTAAAATAGTTCTAGATGTAAACAAATATTATAAGAGACTAAAAATAATTCACGATCAAATTTAATAAAACATATTTTACCAATACAAATTAAAATTTATATAAAAATCGTGTAAACATACTTAATTTTGTATTTATATTTATAATTTACTTTAATTGTTATTTTAATCAAATACTTGTAATTTAATAATCTATCTTAACAATTTTCAACTGGTATAGTTCCTAGCTTTTAATAATCAACTAACTTTTCAATTTTCGACAATATCTCACCTTTCAAATCACTTTTAAAAGTTGTTATCCTCGTGCCATTAAAACAAATAGTATCAAATTTGTTTAAAGTTTAATATGTGTTTTACTGGTTTTTATATTAACTTATTTATTTTTACAGAACCATAGATTTGTTTTTTTTTAAAGATGTTACAAGAGAAAGTTTCATAATAACAATTTTTTTTTCTTTTTAGATTTTTTAAGTTTGTATTTTTATTTTGAAGTATTTTTTTAGATGTCGACTGGAAAAACACTTTATGATATATTTGTAAGTAATTACATACGGATATATTCATAAATAGTTACATACAGATATATCTGTAGGAAATTATTAACGAATAAATCTATATGTAATTTACATACAGATAAATTTGTATATAATGTTTACAACTGACTATTTTATCTATCTGTAGGTAAAACTACATTTTTTATAGATTTTTTGGGTTACATACATATTTTTGTTGTAGGTAACGAACATTTTTTTATAGTCAATGTATATGCAAAAACCTAAATGAATGAAGGAAGCGAGTGGAGTTCATGGTTGTGGTGAAGAAAGATGCTGAAAAAGACACTTCTTCATTTGTGAGATTACACAATTACCTTTTTATTTCATGGTTGTTTTCACTCAGTATTGTGGTTATTATGTTGTCTCTAGTTCGTTTATGAAGAAGGTCGGTGTGCATAAACTTCATGATGATGTGTAAAGTTATGCAAATGCGTGCTAAGCTTTGAGACTGAGTGAAGGTGTGTGATGTTGGTGCAGTTATGGTGAAGAAAAATGCTTAAAAAAGATAGTTCATCATTTGTAAGATTACACAATTACCCTTCTGTTTCACAGGTCATTTTCACTCAGTATTGTGGTTGTTGTGTTCTAGTTTGTTTGTGAAGAAGGTCAGTGTGCATATACTCCATGATGATATGTAAAGTTGTGCAAATGTGTGCTAAGCTCTAAGACCGAGTGAATGTGTGAAGTTGGTAAGTTATGGTGAATAAAAATGCTAAAAAAGATAGTTAATCATTTGTGAGATTACACAATTACCCTTCTATTTCACGGGTCATTTTCACCCAATAATGTGGTTAATGTGTTGTCTCTAGTTTGTTTGTGAAGAAGGTCGATGTGCATGGACTTTATGATGATGTGTAAAGTTGTGTTAAGGTGTGCAAAACATTGAGATAGAAAGTTGATTCTTAATTATTATAGTTGGATGAAGAATGATTTTCCTCACTCTCTTTACACAAATAGTCATTTTTTATGGTGCATGTGAGTGGATAATTGATTCTCCTCACTTTTGTTTTATAAAGAATCAATTTTCCTCATTGTGGTGGTGCAATCTTTATAATGATATTTTCTTACAATTTTTAAGGTGAAAAAAGGAAGAAGAAATTGATGAAGATGAAGAAGTCCCTCGAAGAAATAATAATAACAATAATAATAATCTTATTTTATTTTAATATAATTTTACCAATTAAAATATTTTTATATTAAATAATAACTCATATTTTATTTTAACATCATCTACAATAACAACATCTTATTTTAAATTATTTTTTTAGATACAATGATAAAACTATTATCTTACGATTTTATAAATTATTCTTTTAGTAATCTTATTTTATTTTAATATAATTTCATCAATTAAAATATTTTTATATTAAATAATAACTCACATTTTACTTTTACATTATTTACACTAACAATATTTTATTTTAAATTATATTCTAGATACAATGGTAAAACTATTATTTTATAATTTTATCAATTAATTTTTTTAACATATCGAACCTATGATACACGGATATGATACGTGTATTAGATACGACACGTATTTGATACGTGGATACATTTATTTTGAAAGAACACGATACATGATAGATACGCGATATATGAATATTGAAAAGTGTGTACAATAATTCTTGAAAACATAATAAATATATGATTGTTATTGTATTAATCCAAATTAAAATTATATGTACTAAAGTTATCAACATAAAAAATAAAATTATTGTCATCATAAAAGTACCATTATAAGAAAACTCTGAAATAATGACCAATTTTAGTAACAAAAAATATGTTAGAGATCAATTTCCTAATTAGAAACCAATTTATAGACTAATTATTTTGGTAGCCGAAACCTTTGTAGCTAATGTTAGTAACTAATTTAGAAACAAATTATTTTGGTAGTCAAAATCTCGGTAGTTAATGGTAGTGATCAATTTAGAAATCAATTCATAATAAAAATTATTTTAATTATCAATTTAGAGACTAATTATAATTTTTTGGAACTATTTTAGTTGCCAATAATTTTTAGTTTTTAAATTGATACATAATTTGGTCACTATATAGTGACTAATTATTTTTGTTACTAAAATTGATTATTATTCAAATATTTTTTTGTACCTTACTACGACTTTGTAAATTAGATACTTTACTGATAAGTATCAATAAAGTATTCTAAAGTATCGAAGACGGATATGTGTCAAACATGAATACGTGATCCAAATTGAAGTATCGATACATCATAGTATCGGACTAATCACATCACTCACAATCTTCTTATGCATTTTCCTTCACTTCTCTCCTACTTCTCATTTATGTAAACAACTTTACCTTTATTTTTCTTTTTTGTCAAACCTACTTATTTTTACTCAATGAAATCCATTTTCAAAACCAAATCCAAATTTAGTAATCACAAAATTGTCACATTTTTACATATTTTTCCTTAATTTATTTGGTTTGGTCATTAAAACATTAAAATATATTTTTTATTAAAATATTTTTTTAAATCATGAAAATAAATAACAAAACAAAAGGCAGAATAATATTTTGCTATTTATTGCAAATTTGCTGGATAAAGTTTTAAAAATAGTAATAAACGCAATATTGCTTTATCATTTTCTTATTTAAAAATATTAATAAAATCAATGTATAATCAATACTTTGCGTAAAAAGCAAATGTGTGAGAACCTAAACCATCACATTTAAAAGAATGATTGTGTTTAAAATAATGAGATCCTATTATTATTATTATTATTATTATTATTATTATTATTATTATTATTTTAATAATAAACCGCTTATATAAATAGAAATTTCATAAAAGGATTTCATTATTTAGAAAATACTAGCTCTCTAAAACTTTGTTCTCTACATTCTCTCTAACTTATCTCTAAAATATCTCACCATTCTTTCATCCTTTTTGAAATCAAAGACCGCCAGAGTGATCACTGCGGCGAGATCTCCAAGTCTGTTTGATCAGAACCTTGAATTGAGTAAGTTATAATTCTGCTCTTTTCTCGGTCTTTTCTTGAAAACCCTGCATGTGATGTAATCTGTATCGCATGTGAGGTTTGCGTATCTTGTAAAAATTCCATGTCGATCAGTGGCTCTAATGATGTTTTATAATCGTGTTTCTGATAATTTTAGGTTGATTTGTGAGCATCGATAATGGGAAGGGGGTTTCAGGTTTTTACTGTAGTCGCACGAATCAATCAGGTAAGGGAAACTGATAATTGAATTTAATTAGAGGATACAATGAATGTAATTATGTGTAATCAGAATTGATTGTTTGAAGTGTGATGCAATGTGAATTGTTTGATATTTGGTATAAGTGAAATTGTGATTGCATTGTGTGAATTGAGGTTGAATTGGAAAATGAACACTTGAATCATGGCTCTAATTCGTATCATCTCACTTTGCTGGAAAACCATTTTGAAAACTAGACAACACTGCCATGAAGGTGCCAATTTGGGTCATGAAATCAAGTGAAACATCTCCCAATGAAAACCATAATCTGTGTTGTTTTCTTGTGTGAGGATGAGCCTCAAAATTCAAGGTTGAGCCTTGAAAAATGTGAGAGGATCAGCACTGAGCGCCAGCCCAGCGGTGCCTAGCGTCGAAAAATGCAAGAAGAATGAGGCTGAACGTCAACCGAGCGGTGCCCCAGCGTTGGGACCCCTGCAGGTCTGGAACGAAATTTTATGCTGAGGTTGAGCATTGGATCTGAGGCTAAGCATTGAGCTGCCATATTTCATGTGTTTGTTGTTTTGATGTGTTTCATTGCATTAATTGATCTGAAATGGATTATTTTGACTGTCTTGGTATGCTTTTAGTGAGATTGGGTGAATATGGACATGTTGTATGTGAATTATGGAGGAATTTCGTGGAGAAATTCTAAGTGTGGATGAGGTAGGGTATACAAAGACATAAGGACTCAATTTTGGTTGGTATCCTGACGCTCCAATAACCATTAAGGCTCATATAAAGTATAATGTGTTATGTTGTGAGGAGTAGCAGGAGGTCTTAGCCATTGGACTCGATCAAGTCTTTGGTGTGAAGGAGACTTACCTGGTGTGATGATTGGGTGATAACCCCTTGAGGCCAAACTCTGCAGAGTTTGGGAATCATACACCGGTGCAAGTCACCAAGAGGTCTGATGTGATAATTGATTGTTATTATGCTCTCACTCTAATGTTACCTTCTTTAAATCATTATTAGCTTACCCTAGGTGTTTTATGTTTGTCTACCCTTTGTTTTATTCTTTGCAATGATCACTTAAATGTGTGAGCAGAGGAGGCTGCAGGTTGATAGTAGGACTGAGCAGTAGTATCCAGAGGTCCTTGTAGATAGGTGTGTTTTGTAGTAAGTGGTTAGAATTTACCTTCCCTTTCTTCTAGAGGTCTTGTACATATAGTATAGTCATTACTCATTTTTGGATGACTGCATAAGATTATACTTAACTTCCATGCTATTTGCTTTGGGTTATCACTATATAATGCTTTATCTAGTAGTTTAAAAGCTATTAAATGAGATATTACAAAATGCAAAAAAATAAAGTAAGTTATAAAGATTAAAAATATATGTTTTATTTATTTTGTAATATACTATTTAAAACAATTAAACTAGATTATATTGATAATGTAAAAGTTTGGTATATCATTATTCCATCATAAATGGTTACTTAGGGAAAATTTGTTAACTTTTTAATCATGCATGGTATTAAAACTAAAATTAACAGACTAAAATTAACCAAATGGAGTTTATTAGGTTTAGAACATTCTAAAATTGAGTTTGAGTTGACTAAGAATAATTTTAATTGTTCATAATATGGTATGCACTTACAATTATCAAGAAAAAAGAGAAGAAATATTTTATTTTATTTTTAGTGACACTAACCAATAATTTCATTAGAATGAATTGGAAAGTAGAAAGATGAAGAGTTGTTTACGATAATCATTCAATTAACTTTTACTTATGCAGGTTACTTACCTAGACTAGCAAGAGTTTCTGGTAGGCTGTAGTTAATGTTATGTATTACTTGTTTCCAAAAAACATGATCAGGGAGAAATAGTGAAGATATCAAAGCTTAATACAAAAATAAGATAATTTTTAAAACTTTTATTTTGTATATAATCAGAAAAAAAATTAAAAAATTAACCTTATCATTATAACATATTTTATTTATTTATCAAAACTATGGATGTCAAAAAAATTCGTACCCGCGGGTATCTGCGGATAAAATCCTGCAACGGGTCAAAAATGGATATTAAAAATGGATACCCGCTACCCGTGGGTATGGGTATTTTTGATACCCGCATGTTAACGGGACGGGTACGAGTATCATAGTATCCGTACCCGTGGATACCCGTACCCGCTAAACTTTACCTTATATATATATATATATATATATATATATATATATATATATTATAAAAAATA
>Ga0214543_1001123_pt1 | contig 50144 bp, 15 predicted proteins | sample CNSS2metaG_FD_160094 | JGI IMG/M metagenome (GOLD analysis project Ga0214543, IMG submission 160094) | Root nodule microbial communities from cowpea collected in UCLA plant growth center, Los Angeles, California, USA - CNSS2 | ecosystem: Host-associated > Plants > Roots > Nodule | place: USA... | reverse complement strand
AAAAAAAAACAAAAAAAAAAAATATATATATATATATATATATATATATATATATATATATATATATATATATATACATATACACACACACACACAAAAGGGTCCTGAGATAAAAAGATAGTGGTAAATATTAAACGTATTTCAGTACCAAGTGAGACCGGAGAAAATTACTTTTTTTCTTTTTTAAGAATGGAAGGAGAAGATAGAAAAAATGAGGACATAGATAATAAATTTTTTCTTAACTTTTTTTTGTTTCTTCACAACATAACAAAATGAAATTAGGTAAAAATGAGAGATAAATACAATATGTGAAAAACTAAAAAGACAATTAGAATAAAAAATAAAAATTATCTTAATAATTTATTTTCTTTATTATATTTGATTTTATATTTTATAATTTATTAATTTATTAATATTAAATGTTATACTCTATAATAGAAATAAAAAATACCTAATTTTATTTTTATTAACTTTTCAATATACTATTATCTAATTTAAAAAGATATGCATCTAAAAAAATTTAAAAATAAATAATTAACAAATTTAAAGCATATATAATTTAAAAAAAGATTAAAAAATTGAAAGAATGAAAAAGTTTGGAGGGGCCGTGGCCCCTCCCTGCCTCAACTATGCTCCGCCCCTGGATGTGTGAGCACATGAGGTGGTGATGTTTAAAGAGTTTCAAGGAAAATTCTTGGTGATGGTGTTTTAGTGTATGTCTTGATATAGGAGATGTCTAGATAGGAAAATATTTTGATAATCGTTCATACTCATATAGGGTACAATGTATTATGTGGTAAGAGTGGCAAGAGATCCTAGTCTTAGGACATATTGGGCTTAAGGCATAATGGGATTAACCTTGTGAGTAGTTGGGTGATAACCCCTTTTGTCTAAAACTCTGCAAAGTTTAAAAACCATCACAGGTGCATATTTCCTTAGAATTCTATATCAAGCGCATGATCTAGATAATTGAGTCTAGTATCAAGTGTTGGTGTGAATTATAGATACAGATATGTTATATACCATGTTTGTATGGTATTAGTATGATATAAATATATGTATGAATATTTCTTTTGTACACTAGCTTACCCTATTTGTCTATTTCCTTGGTTGTCTTGTGTTGTGTTCTCTTCTTTTGCGATAATCATTCATTTTGGTAGAAGCAAATGAAGTTGCAGGTGTAGAGGCACCTCTACTAGATACGGAGTTATCCATTAGAGTAGTGGAAGGTCTCGAGAAATTTTAGTAAGTGATTAGTCTCGTATAGGGTTTGCTTGTTGGTTTAGTTTAAGTGTATGGATAATATATTTTTATAGTCATATTTTTTGTAATTGTAAGACTATATTAATATATGTTATATGTTGAATTACCTGTTTTGGACATTATAATGAAGTGTCATATCTTATGAATTTTAAGCTGTTAAAATTGAAGGATGTTAAATACAGAATACTATTAGTAGTAAATATTATCATTGTTAAAAAAAATTCAAAATAAATAATTTTAAAGTTTATTATTCAAGTTTTAAGCATTCATAAATTTGGTGTTGTTAATTGATTTATTATTAAAATATTTCTTATTTTTACTTAAGTACATGTTTTTTTTTATTCTACTCTTAATGAAATGAAGTTGCCATTAATTTTTGTCCTTCCGTCTCTAATTTATCAATCAAAATGCCCATCCCCTCTACGATCTCCCAATTTATCAATCAATTCGCTGGTGAAGGAAAAAATAAATTAACCAACGAGTTAAAAAATTAGAGTGGTAACTAAAATTAAAGAATAAAGAATAACAACTCCATTATCATTTTGGCACAATAAAAACTAAACATAAATATATAGACAATAAAAAATATTTCAAACACTAAAATCGAATAAATCTTTTTATTAAAAACCTATCTTAATACAAACAAATTTATCAGATCATTAACCTTTAACTAAATCTAATATAATTTTAACACATATTATGGTCACCAATGTTGAAATTGCTCGAGTATGAAACTACGGTTAATAATTTTAAAATAGATTAGGAAGTTAGACAAATTTCATGAAAAGTTAAAGAATTAGATCAAGAATGAATCAAAATATCCAATCCATCATTCATTACGCTTTTGCTGTCCAATTCTCTGACCAGACGGCAATCTTCTTCGGAGAAGGAAGGGGCAATTCTTTTTAATTTTTTTCTTATTTTTGCGTCTTTAACTGATCGCACCAATTTTATAATGCAAGTACAGCATCGACCCAACACATATTACCAAAGTACACAACGTTCATAAAAGAGATGGAAACAAAAGATTCGATTGAGCTTCACGCACACTACCGTATGCAACAAAATTAGCAACACAATAAATTAATAATTCAAAAGTCATCCTAAAACTTCCATTTGATAACTCTACGTAATTTAGCAACTATGATTCGGAGGAAAAATCTACTGCTTGGAAAAGTAAACTCCAACTGCACATGATACCTATGCCGACAAGCTATCACTATTGTTGTCAACTATATCATCCAACCGCTGTAACGGTTTCAAGATAAACAACATAAGGCTAAACTGCAAACAAATTTCTATACTTTCCCTCAATAAATTGGTTAGAACTCAAAAATTTGATAATGACGAGTTCCTACCAGTAATCGCCGGCAGCATATATGCAAAATTAAAATTAAAAAAAAAAAAAAAAAAAAAAAAAAAAAAAAAAAAAAACTAGTTTATAAAAAATATTTATTGCAGAATATAATGTCTACTAGAGGAAGATGTTGATTTCCTTTTCGGTCATCTCCAAGACATGGTCTCTTGCATCAGCCAAGGCACCCTGCACGTGAAGTATATTCAAACTCGTGAAAATACAATAAAATGGACGATTAAATGGCAATAGCAAAAGCACAATATACATCACCTGCCCAAATTTTGTAAGGAAGTTACTTGCAATGTTAAGGGATGTAACAGCTACATCATCATTAGACTTGAGTGCTTGAGCAATAGCAAAAGCTCCGTCATCCTGTGAATCAGACAACATTAGAGACAATATAATTTCCTAAGGAACCAAAAACATACACATTCATACCCTTATTTCATTGAATCCTAAATCTAGAGAGGTTAAAGCTTCATTAACCACTTTCAAGCTGCGAGCCAGGCACTGTGCACCCTGCAGTAGTTGATTCATAAAACAATAACACACTCAGATTGATTGACAAAGGTTTGAAAAAAAGAGATTAAAAAGAAAAATAAACTGAAAACAAACTTCATCTCGAAGTCCGTTCGCTCGCAAGTCCAAAATTGATATTGTGGTATTGTATTTTAAAGCATCTGCAATGAACTCTGCCCCTTTTGCTCCTATCTGTAATGTTATTCTATGTCACAAATAAGAGTTATAACAAATAATTTACAAGTAGTGTAGTGCATGGTCAAAAGGTTACCTGGCACCAACCAAGCTTAAGGGTTTTTACGTTCCCATGAAACTTGAGAACTTCCGCCAAGGCCTTGGCTCCATCTGGTCCAATGGGATTATAACTAAGTTCCAACTAAGAATGAGACAAAATCTGTATTAGAGTATAAAAAAGACAAGCAGAACAAAGAAAATAAATAACTCTTGAGGCTTACAGTGGTAATAACTAAATTATCCTTCAAAACTTGAGCAACGGCATTAACACCACCAGCGTGAATGTTATTTCCACCCTGCAATATTAAACTCAGACAAGCCTCGATGTTTTTGGTTTTTGTTTTTTAATGACCAGAGCAGGGGAAGTAACAAGCCATGTACAATGAGCAAACATAAAAGAAACAAAAACAGGATCTCTTCTTACCAGATCCAATGTTGTTATTGACCGATTTTCCTTTAAAGCAGCTGCAATTTTTCCGGCTCCCTAACAATTATACACAACCAGTTAATGAATATATAATCAGAGCTCCTTGTCCTCTTAAAAATCTGCCTTTGAAGAGCTATTTATTTTGTTGTAGTAGTTGTTACTGAATGATACTAAGGGAAAACCAAAACATGTTTTCTCAGGTAAGGCAATTTGGACATACAGGTTGACGCATGGTTATTTCTGAGTTATACACATCAATTTACTATTCATATATACTTGATAGTTTATGCACCATATACGTGATATTTTGACGGAATAGAACGCAATTTCAACTGACAAGTTACGGGGAAAAATAATCGTTAAACATCTTAAGGATCGTAATTACCATATGACCTCACACTGACACAATATCAACAAGATTTATAATATGAAATAGGGAACGGAATACCTCATCGCCAATGTCATTCATGTAAAGATTCAACCATAACAGGCTTCTGCTCTTCTTAACATACTCAGCGACATGGAATGCACCTTTAGCTGTTAATGAGTTGTTGCCAATGTCTAGAAGTGAAAGTTTCCCTTCAGAACAAATACTTGTTAGTTAATTGTGTAATACTGAAATGGAACTGTGGAAGCATAAATGACAGTCAAGATCAGAAATTAGTACAAGTTAACCTTTATGTGAAGATAATCCCGCCATCAAAGAACGGATTCCTTCATCTCCAATAGAATTTCCATGCAAATGAAGTTCCTGTCCATATATTATTAAAGTTCGAGGGTAATTGTGACAAATATTTTTCTAGTGGATGCAGCAACATTTTGTAATTGTGACAAGATAACAAGATCTAGTGGCCAAAATGGGAATTCTTAAAGCTGTGCCAAGAACGTAAAGGAGTGAATGTAATGTTGGGTTTCATCGTGTGAAAATAGTCAAAAACTAGGTATAGAATTAATTCCCCTTGTGCAAAAAATACACATAGGGTAATGCTTTTATAATGAAGACTCATTATCGAAAATATGGACACCTGATATTGTGACTATCACAGGATATTGTAACTACCAATATCTAATGATATCTTAACGAACCAAAATATCTAAAAGACAACAAGAATAGTACCCTTAATGACTTGTTGCTCTCAAGTGCTTTAGCCAATGCATTAGCCCCCAAAGGACCACCATAATTGCCACTTGAATAGTGATAATGTTGGAGGGATTCACAAAAGAGGAAAAGAATAAAGTAATGAGCTTAAAGATTTACTCAAAGCAACCCAAAAGCATGAAGATCATAAATTAAACTGCTACTTCCTCAAAATTTTGGGTAGAATACTTGATGTGACAATCTTACTCACTTGAGATGTATATTTCGTATACTGTTATTCTCAAGAAGTGCTCCAGCCAGACTTGAAAATCCCTGCCTCCATTTCCGAGAAACATATTAAAATATAATATTTGGACACTCACATCTACGCTCTTAGAATAAGCTTAGGTAAATTACATACAGAATATTCAATCATGTTATTGTTCAGTTCAAGAACCCGCAAACTTGAATTTTTCTTCAACATTTCAGCAATAGCTTTTGCACCCTGCATAACAAAGTTAGCATTTCTTAGTTTCATTTGGTAGCCATTCTCTGACAAAAACGAATCACCAAGCTAACCTCATCACCCAAGTCAGCACTGTTTAGCTGGAGCTTCTCAATGCTAGAGTTATTCACCAATATGTCACATAAACACTGTGAAGAATGAACAAGGATATTGACAGTCAATAGTTAAATACAATAATTATACATAAGTGCATGACAATGAGTCGATGATCAGCACTAACTGTCAAAAATAATAGAGTCTTTTATCTGTTTGAGAGAGGATAGAGATAGGCTATAAACATAATCTAATAACCATTATGGTTAGCTAAGCCATAAGCTTCTTAATCTTTAGTCCCTGGTTCTTTATGGCAAAAGAGAAATGAATATATTCCAGCAAATTCAGTATCAGAGAGGATCTTTGTGTCATACCAATTCAGTGAATAAATACGGCTGTGAACGTATGTCAATTTTATAATAATCCATTGTACTCCTCATCTACACTTGAATGGATACGTCACTGGCCACAAGAACGACACTCAACAGATTCAATTTATTCCAAAGGAGCTATAGTAGCCTAAACCAGTGAACCAAGCTCCAATAAAACATTTGACTTGTTCTTTTTCGTATAATATTCAATATTATATTTGATCGAAAACAGCCTCATAAGTATAAGAAAAATAGAAAATACAAAGATGCTATTTATACGCATCAAACTCAATTTATTGTGCAACAGTAATGATTATGAAATGATTGATGGTAATAACAAGAATAATCACAGAACATGTAATATAAACAACCATTGACCAGTCAATAACAAAAGCCTCCAGGAAATGATGCCAACAATTTTAATGACTTATACAAAGAAAAAGTAGTCTAGAATCATTTAAGCAAAAGGCATCGTCTAGCAGTTAGCCTGCTACCCCTACATGTCTACCTTCTTTCAAATTATTTGGACATAGAAATAAGACTGTAAATTGAATAATTTATTACAATTTTTTCATTAGAAATAAGACCACACTTGATCAAAACAAAGAGCAGGATTTTCATAATTGCTCAATCTTGAAGAAGCATGAAAGATGTAGGGAGAATTTTTTTATTATTAATAATAAGAAAAAGAACAATATTAACAATAACAATATGAAGATTATGAATTAAAGGAAAATAAGGGCCCCAAATATAAATAAATACATGAGTTTTTATCTAAATTATTATAATCTATCATGACCATGGTATCAAAGCCTCGGTGACCAAGTGGTCAATAGATGTCACCCCAATTACTAAAAAAGGTTGAACTTCACAATAAGGCGTGTTGGCTTGTACACTGTCACATTTAAAAGCCCAAATGGCTCTTGTCTGAGGAAATTTTAGAAACAAAAACATTCACGAGACTTCACCTAATAATTTAAAATTGTGTTACAGACATAAGTGTATGAACGCACACAACTTTTATAAAAACATCCTAACATATGTTTTAAGGACCTTTCAAATAATTATATAAATTGAAACTGTAACAGTAATCAACCCAAATCTTGAATTCAGAGAAACACTTGGGACTGACCTTGGCACCTTCATCTCCAACTAGGTTTCCTGAAAGATCAAGAGTCTTCAATGTGATGTTTGATTGAAGAACGCCATCAAAAGCCCTCAACCCAGCTGCAGTTATTCCATTTGCAGCAAAACTCACTTCCTCTGCAGTCTTCATAACAAACTATATTTAGCATGTGCTTAAAGAGAGAGCACCAAAGAGCATCATCTTTCATTACACTACTTTTTTATGAACTACAAACAAGATTTGGCTCAAAGATCACAGATTGAGATTATGAACCAAAACCCAACTTCCACACAGCTAATTTGTCTATAAACAAGATTTGGCTGATATAGATTATAATGGATATAGAAGTCTCTGCAATCTTGTACAGTATTAAACTACTAATTTATATGCTTCTCAGTTTATCAACAATAAGTAAGTGTAATTAATTAATTATAACGTATATGATCCTAAAGAAATATAATTCTATTTGAAAATCTGGTCTATCCAATCTGTTCACGAATTCTCTATAAGAAATAGGAATCTTTTAGGAGATATGTGAGCTCCTATAATGTTTATTTTTTCTGAGTAACATAGATACTTGATATTAGATATATCCAGCATTATTGAAAAAAGATCCATGCCAGTGCCACAATAGTTAGTAGTGACAAATCAGGTTTTGCATAGCGGTCATAAAGGCTGCATTGGGCATTGTGAAGTGGTGGTTCAGAGTGGAATTGGAATACCAACACAGCTGGTCTGAATAATGAAGGAGAAGAAGCCTACAGTCAGCATGACCTGACCCAAGGAACTTAAACCAACTCTTATTATCTATTTTTGGGTTATACTTATACATATTGTTGGGAACCCTAATAACAGTGATGAAAGAACAAGACAGAAAAGAAGCAGAGATAAAGTTTTGCACTGTATTATTCACTTTACAATGCAAAAGCCAAAGCTTTCAAAGGAAAACTGTTTTCCTTTCTCACAGGTTTCTCCCTGTCACAAACATCAACTCAGAAAAAAAAAACTCCCCTAACTCTCCCTAACAAGACAATATATAGACTTATACAAAAGTCTTCATCTCAAATCAGATGACAACTAATTGGTAACCAGTTAACTGCCTCCGATTTTATTTTTCTTACTATATAGTATACTCTCAAAACCCCTTACTTTTTCCCTTACCTATCATATCGGGTCAGTCCAACAGTTTTTTTTAAAAGGTTGGCCACACAATCCAATCCAAACCCAAACAACAGAAAATAACCAATTTTGAATCGTGATTTGTATCATGAAGAGTAAGATTCATAAACATTAAAAAATGTAACATATACTTAAATATATAAGATACATAAATATGCAAAGATACAATTAATAGCAAAACAACCTCATAGTCAAATAGAGTGGTAGTATCTATGTGTATTTACCACACAATTTCAGTATTTCAGCAACACAACCTTCAAAAAACAATGTGGTTGCTGCATAAGATTCCTTTAACTATGGCTATATGGTACTAAACAAATTCGGCATTATAGCCATCCAAAATAAAAATGTTGTTCCAGCTATTTGCATAATTACTACATAGACCAAAAGTAGAACCTCTGTACAAATTCATCAAGTGGGGCTTTGCAGATATTAATACTAACTGAATATATAACCCAAAGCATCCAATCATAAAAACACTTGACCTTGAAAAATTACAAGACTATGTGATTTAGGAAATCATTCTCAGAAAGAACAGACACCATGCCATGCACAGTAAGTTGTTTATTTTTAGATCGATTCACTGACTAGTATCTCAACTTTCAACATGTATTAGCCCTATTGACCTTTACAGATACACTCAGATGAGCTTCATATAACATGCAGACCAGCTAGCTAAAGCTCACAGATGGATTTATTTAAAGTAAATGTTGAAAAATTTCAACGTTAATTACATTGATTAAGCCATGATGATGACTTAAGTTATATACTTCGGGAAGAAATATACTTAATAATTCAATGTGATAAAAAGATCACAATAAAATGAATTATAGGGCTTTCCTTCATGCCATTGCGTAAATGTGCCTTTTTGAAGCAAGGGATTACATGTGACAAATGATAGTTACATTGACACTTACGTTTGGCTTTCAAAGACGTTAAAATTGATTAAGCTGTTCAATAGATTTCTTTATTTACGTAAATGAGGCAATGAATACTCAAATAATTCTGCAATATGACTCAACAGTAGGTAAAATCACACTAAAACTTTTAATAACAGTATCAAAACAGGCAGCTTATCTATAACTAATAAATATACAAGAAAATAAGAAAGCAATGATAAATGAAGGATAGTTGTTACCTGGTTAAATGCCAAGCTCTCAGCAAGGAAGAATAATCCTTCATCACCAAAGTTGCGCCCTGCCAAATTTTAAGTACGATAAATCAATTACTTTTGCTTATATTTATCCATTCATTTCTATGGTACCCACAAATAGTCAATCAATCAAGTCAACTGCAACGAAGCAAGAAATATCTAGTTTTATGAGTGATTAAAATATTGATTTGCTAAGTTTTGAAATGAAATAATTGGACTTAGAAATCAAATCATATATTTTTTTATCCTAATATAAAATTATGGTTTAAATCTTTTTACAAAAACACATTAGCAATAAAAGAAATTAATTTAGTAAGGTAATTTAATTTATAACAGGTTACCCAGAAAAAGTTAAGTAATTTACTTTATAACAAGGTAACACAGAAAAAGATAAGCAATTTACTTTATTATCCTTATTAAGATTGTGGTAAAGTGGGTAAACTAAAATCAGTAAAATTGTCAATCAAATAATTAAAACTAAAATGAAATAAAATCGAGTCACAAAATGTATACTTCCAGATTGATACAAATCAAAAGGATTTGAAAATCAAATCATTTTGTATTTCCTAAATTACCAAACATTAATATTTTACAAATTAATTTCTAAAAGTGTGAAAAGAAAAAAAAAACAAGGAGGCACAAAACTTCAATTGGAAGATGTGACGGTCTTATAGATCGACGAAAGTCCAATATCAACTAGATTAGCCAATAAAAACTTTGGTATTCATGAAAATATGAATCAAATCCAGTCTACAAACGACAAAATAATGAAGTTATTTTGAAAAATTATCAAGAATCTTCATTATTGAATCAAAAGTGTTCCATATAACCATAAATATCTTTCTCATTTATAAAATTTTCAATCCAGCCAGCGTACCTGACATATCAATACTAGGAAATGACCTTAGTTCCCGAGCAAACTCGTTGAGCTTCTGTTTAGATTGTCTCTCGATCTTTGCCCCAAGCTGGGATAACAAATTTGTACCAGCAGCAAAAGACCATTTCAGTCCTTGTGAAGGTGGTTGACTTTCCACAGTTGAAGATTTCAATTGTTTTGGAGCTGGAAGAAGAAGCTTCTCCACTAATTTCCATATAACTGTAAGCTGAAAACAAATTAGTACAACCACTATTATGAAATCTAATAACTAAGACAAAGACAACAACAACAACAAAGAAAAAGAACATAATCATACTAATAACACAAAAACACTGATTAATTGAGAAGCAAGGATACTTCAAAAATTTCAAAATGTATACCGGACTACATTCAGATATTTACTTAAATTAGATGCTCGGTAGGAAAGTACACATGAAATTTTTTTCTTTACTTGAGTCCAGGGAAGGGGAAATGGGTTACAGGAAAGATAGTAAATAAAAATAAATTGTATGTAATATTCATAGGCTTCAAAACATTAGAAGGGACATGCAATTTCCAGGCAGACATATCAAATACTTCTCAACAATCAATGTTTACTATACGACCTTGCAACTTCTTTGCAATACAAGTAAAACAATATATTATTAGAAGTTGACCCTTCTATAATTCCAGTTGAGTTCATGAGTTGACACAAACAAATTCAATGTTTGCATGGACAAGGATAAGTTAAATAGCTTGCAATTTCAGACTTGTTTCAGTACATTCACATAAATTCAATCGAAATCATGAATATGTCATGTTAGCAAATTCGTGACCATGGGAAGAGATATGGCCCCCAAAATGCCAATTTCATCTTATTTTTCATCTGAATAGGGATAAGTTGGTAATATCACTTGTGAATTGTGATAATTGACCACTATGGCATAGGAATGTTGGATATTTAATAATTTATGGCATAATATGTTGTTTAGGTATGATTATATGCTTTCGTAACATTCTTATCAAACAAACTCTGAGTTTGATAACTATGCATTTATATCTAATATTAAAATACATTTCCTTGTATAAAAAATGGCTAAATTATGTTACCCTCTAAGTTAAAAAAATAAAATTACCTTAGATAAACATATGAATTTGATATGTTCTAATGTTGAATGAGTTTTCGAAAGATAATCCCTTTCTTAATTATGATTAGTGGCATTATCAACAGCTGGTTTTGAACCTCGAGTATCAAATAACATAGTGTAGTTCGTTAGAAGAGAGTGTACCAATACTGACACTCAAAGTTTCAATGTATCATAAATTAGAATGCAGACGACGATGTGAACAAATAAAGAGTACATAACAAAATAGCAAAAACAAAAAAAACAGCCATACCAAAAGTGAGGGCGACCAACACGGCGAAGGGGCCAACAACGTTGGCAATCTGCTTCACCGGAGCAATGGACAGCGGCCCGCTGACCTGAGACTGCCCATAGACTCTGCGAGAACCGGCAGCGCGCGGGCGAGTTCCTTCCACACTTGAAGAAGCCCTAACCACGCTTCCGAATCGCACTCTACACGTTCTCCGACATTTTAGTGTTAGTAGTGACGCAAATTGAGCGAAGCCGACGGAGGTTAAGGCTAGCGATTGCAGACGCTGATTGCGGAGGCGAACCTGAGAAAGCGTTAGGTTTCAATAACAAAAAAAGGAGCGGTTATGGTTACCTGTGCAGAAGGAAGATGGTTACCTGCGGGTGAGAGTAGAGAGAGAGAGTGGAAGTGCAAGCCATAGCCTGTTATGACTGAAGGAGCATAGAAGAAAAGATAGATGATAGAAGGTTTTCGATATATAAATAAAGAAATGGCTTTGTGTGCAGATTTTGGAAGAAGATTGAGAGAATTGAAAGCAGAGAAGAATGGAGGAGTCAGGTTACTCCCTATGAAGCATGTCTCACTGGTTCTATTGTGTTCTAATCTATCAACTGCTGCCAGTAAGAGTAAGAGAAAGTGAGCTGAGTGTGGGCTTTTACTTCCCCAACCCAAAACAACCCCACAAATTTTTAAAACAAAATTTTGAAAACCTATAAAATACATTTTAGAATAAGATTTTTATAATAGATTCTCAAAAAACATATAATATTTTACAAAAAAATATACGGTCCACATTAAATATATTTTGAAAATAAATTTTCCATAACATACTTTTCAAAACGTATATAATATATGGGTTAAATATATTTTTAATTTTTTAACTTTTAGTAAAAATTAGAATTAGTTTATTTTTGAATTTTTATTTTAATTTAGTCTCCTAATTTTATATATGTGTGAATTTAGTTTTTTAATCATATTTTATTAAATTTTTTTAATGTTTGAAACACGTTTTATAATAATTTTTTAATTAATATTAAAATTAAAATGTGTAAAAAATGACGTTAAAAATTCAAATATCAGTTTTTCTGAGTACCTCATGTGAAATGTGATTTGAAAAAAATTTCCGAAACATATGAAAGTGGCAGCTGCAGCAGCAATAACAACGTAGAAGGATAGTAACTGTGAGGATGTAGGGAGCAAGAGCCCTCAGTGTGTTTATATGGGGAGTAATATGCCGGTAAGGCCCAATTAAGAGCGAGCTTTTTCTTTCTGGACTCCCATTATTACAAACCATCGTGTTTACCAAAAATTATGTTAGAAATCATGTTTCAAAAATTTCATAAGACTTATATATAAAGGTCAGAAAGAAATGAAATTACAATCATTTTAGAAAGTATAGGAATACAAATAGAAATAATGGCATGCAAGAAAACTTTTATTTCCAGCACCCAACAATTTCCAAATCATAATTTCCAAGCTGAAATTTCTAGAACGCATATAGTGTTTTTTGGAATGAATTTTTTTTAGCATTCCAAAACGATATATATTTCAAAAGGGATTTTTCGGAACTTTTCGAGCGTCAATACAAACCATTCCAAACTCATGTTGACATGTTGAGTTCATTTGAGGGGTTAACTATTTCGAGAGAATGACGAGGAGGAATCAATGATAGTATCTTTATTCATTTAGGCGGATTTGAGAACGAGAAAATGTGAGGATTTGCAAGATGATGTGATTTTGCAATCCCACTTATTAAATGGAGTTGATTTTAGTTGATATGTGTGTAAGTACCATTTTACCATGGAATTCGTGGTTGGTGAAGAAACAAAAGGATTTGATTTTCGTGAGGTGGAACCAATCCATAAGAGAGTGAACTGAAGACGAATCTGATCCCATGAGCGTGGAACTGATCCACTTTACTAATGTGAGAGAGGGATCTGATTCCCATTTATCTAGATCCGATCCATGAGAGAAATTGAGAGAGGATCTGATCCGCTTGCCTCGAACTAATCCATACACTAGCTATCACAATTACTATTTAAAATTTCTTATAATATATTACAAACAAAATATATTAATATATTATTTTATTAGTTTATTATATTATTTTCAATTTTAGTATTTAAAATAAACTTTATAAAATAAATGTAACTCAATTATATAATTTTATACTACTTTTTATATAAAGGGCAACTTGATAATCTTAATTTTATATCTATTAAAACAATTTTTTAATTTATCACATCAGTCAAATTTTTCACAAACTTTATTTCTAAGTTCACTCATTATCACCTCTAAATCCCTTCAAAAACAACACACATAATACTCTCAAATCCATCCACTCACACTCATCAAACCCATCTTCCAAAGTGAACACAGCCTGAAGGTCAAGAATTAGTTCAATCCAATGGTCAAACCAATATTTTTAAAATATAATGTTGTTATAAAAGAGAAATTAATTTGTTTTATCCAAACAGGAAAATTGAAATTCAAGATATTTCAATTACTTCTTTAAAACAAACTATTTAAGAGATGAAAAAAAAATCAACTATAAGTGATTCAAATATCATGTATTTAAATTTCTTGAAATTGTTAAAATTTCTTATCCAAACGCAAGGTTACGAAAGAGTTACCAGTATACTCTATTTTAAATACAATTAAATATATAATTTTGAATAACCAAATTTAATATAAAGTAATTAATATAATCAATTATGATTATGTTTTCTTAAGGGTAACCCAAACTACCAATGCTAGCAGGGTTATTCGTTCAAGAAGAATTTCTCTTAAGTTCATTGGTCCATATTAGATATTAAAGAGAATTGGACCAGTGGCTTATGAGATCGTTTTGCCTCCTCAGTTAGGTAATTTTCATTCGATGTTTCACGTCTCTCAACTAACGAAGTATGTGCATGATCCTTCTCATGTGCTAGAAATGGAGGATTTGCAAATCAAAGAAGATTTCTTAGTGGAGGTGCATCCTATTGGTATAAAGGACCACTAGACAAAGCAACTCAAAGGAAAATTCATCTGTCTTGTCAAGGTTGGTTGGAATAGGATAATAGGTGATTCTACTTGGGAGTTAGAGGAGGATATAAAGCAGTCATACCCACATATATTCTCTAGTAAGTCAATTTTTTAGGTCAAAAATTTTTTTTGTTGGAAAGAATGTGAGAACCTAGAAAATTGTATTTTAAGAGTGGTAGCGTTTAAAATAATGAGACCCTATTATTTTAATAATAAAATTCTTAACTATAAATAGAAATTTTATAAAGAGATCTCATTACTAAAAAACACTTTATCTCTATAAAAACTTCTTTCTAAAAATTCTCTCAATTATCTCTAAGTATTCTCACCATCCGTTTGTCCTTTTGAAAATCATAGATTGTAAGATTACTCCTTGCGGCGAGTTGATCAAGATCAACCGATCAATTTCTTCATTTGGGGTAAGTTAGATTTTTGCCTCTTCTTGTTGTGGCTTGCATGTGGCTATCTCATGGTTGCATGTGAGGTCTCAGTCTTCTTCTTGAGTATTTGTTGATTAGTGATCATAATGTTATGGTCTGGTCATGTTTTTGTGTGTAGATAAAACATTATGTGAGTTGAAGGGTGGTCACTACAAGAAAATGTCTTATTAGTAACCAATTTTAGTGACTAAAAATTGTTAGTCACTATAGTGACCAATTTAGATACCAATTTATAAAATTAAAATTTATTGGTTACTAAAATAGTCACTAATATAAATAAAAAATTATAATTGGTTACTAAATTTGTCACTAATTAATTAGAGAGCAATTTAGTAACTAAGTTATTTTGGTAGCCAAAACTTAGGTAGCTAATTTTTAGTGACCAGTTTTCTTTGGTAGCCAAAACTATGGTAGCTAATTTTAAAAACCAATTTAGTGACCAATTATAATTTTTTATTCATAATAGTAACTATTTTAGTAACCAATAATGTTTTTGCTTTGTAAACTTGTATCTAAATTAGTAATTATAGTAACTAACAACTTTTGGTCACTAAAATTGGTTACTAATGAAGCATTTTCTTGTAGTGGGTTGTTGTTCTAGAACTTTAGGGTTGATCAATCAAGGTAAAGGAAGCTAGTTTTTTTGTTTGTTTGCGTGAGTTTAGTAGCAATGGATATTTTGTATATATGTAATTGATTGAGATAGGTGATGGTTCTTGTTAGTATGAATGATTTTAGTGTGTGAATTGCTTTATCAATTATGTATGTTTATTTGTTTGATCTCGTGGTAATTGGGGGAAAGTGAAAGTCTGAGTCATTGATCAAATTGGTACCCATTACTATGATTTAAAAACTATTTGAACCAATACCTAAAAGAGGAGAACAAATTTGAACTATGAAACAAGTCCGGATTGCCCAAAAATCACAAAATGCAATTGTTGACATCTAATGTGATGTTGAGCAGCAAGTTTCACCATTAAGCACCAAATTATGCAAGCTAATTGGTGTTGAGCGTCACCCAGGTGACGCTGAGTGCCAGTGACCATTGTAAGGTTGGGAGCATTTTTACTCTAGGGTGATGAGTGGTGGCATGCTGGCGTTGAGTGACAATTTTTGGGAGACAAATGGCACTGAGTGGTGGCATGCTAGCGTTGAGTGCCAATTTTTTGGATGTAAATGGCACTGAGTTCTAGCACTGAGTGTCAGATGCCTTGTTTTACATGTTTTCCATTGTTTGGTTGTTTTGGATGTTTTGTGGTTGATGTGAAACATGTTTATGGTTTTCATTATTGTAAATTGAAGAGAATATGTTGTTCTGAGCATGAATGACAATGTTTAAAGAGTTTCAAGGGAAACTCTTAGTGATGGTATTATCGGTGTATGTCTTGATGTAGGAGATGTCTGAAAGGAGATATCCTAAACTTTAATAACATTCACACTCAAATAGGGTATACTTACGTCACTTTAGCACAACCTAAATAAAATAAAGGGATAAGTATGTTTTCCATCCCTGTACTAACATGCTAAATTGGAAATCGTCCCTCTGTCAAAGTTTATATAAAAATGATCCTTTTACTTTTATAATGAGTGAAAAGTATCCTTCATTTTAAACGGTGTTAAATATTTAATGACTTGGCAAACGACATAGATGACGTGGCAATTTTTTACTTCAACAGTTGTTACTGCAATTAAAACATTTAAAATTTAATTACTTGATTTTTATAATCTACCGTTGGGAGACATTATAGGGTTGTGGGTGAGTAAAATTGGGACTTTCTTTGTTGGAGCACCATTGATCAATCTGCACTAGGGAAGGCTCGCACCAGCTTCAGGCCGTAGAGCAACATCGAAAATCATCTGTGAAAGTCGATCTGAACTTGGAGTGTGGTTTCATTGAAGAATAGGTAAGTGGTTTCGATTTGGGGTTCATATAGGGTTCGTAAACAATGAATGGGGTAAAGTTCTTTTTATTTTGTTAAAGATAGGTTGTTGGTGATGAAATCCCAGGGCGAGAGCTCTGCATACATTCACAGAAGTTTTGGAACGAAGAGTGTTGGTGCATTAAGTTCGTTCTCGGGTCTAAGAGGCAAATTATGTGGTTGTGGGGAAACAGTAGTGCTTTTGCAAGCAAGCACGACGAAGAACAAAGGAAGATTTTTTTGGAGATGTAGGAATTGAAGAGTAAGTTCTTTTAATTCTGTTTTTGTTAGAGAAATTATTTATGATTGGTTTTGGTAATGTGTTTTTGTTTTAAGTGTAGAGTGATGATAACTGTAAGTACTTTGAATGGGTTCATGATGGTGAAGAAAGTATGATGGAAGACAAACCAGAAATAGAGGAAGAAGATGGTGAATTAGTTGTTGTTAACGACAAATATGTGATACAACTGATTAGGAAAAATACCAAGTTGAAGTTGAAATTAGAGGCAGAGATGACAACAAGGAGGATACATTCAATTTCTAACACTGATTCGAAAAGATAACCCCAAATTACAATGTGTTTCAAAACAATGAATTCATATGCGGACGAAAATCAAAATCAAAAATCAAAAATCAAAATCAAAAACTTATAAAACATATCTTCACTGTCGCGGACGAAAACCCTAGGATTCACTTTCTCTAACCTCGCATTGTTGCAATAGAAGAAAACCCTATTGGGTTCTTGATCAAAATTCGTAGACAATGTTGTCGTCGTATTGCGCACCAGATTTTCCTCTCTCAATGGCACACCATCGTCACAGCACTCAAAGACCCTTTCGCATTTTTTTCTACTCACGAGGTTTACCTAAAAAGTTAATAACTTTAAAACGTAATATTTAAAAGTATTTACTTTAAACGTAATATTGCAGTAACAGTTGTTGAAGTAAAAAATTGCCACGTCATCTACGTCGTTTGCCAAGTCATTAAATATTTAACACCGTTTAAAATGAAGGATACTTTTCACTCATTATAAAAGTAAAAAGATCATTTTTATATAAACTTTGACAGAGGGACGGTTTCCAATTTAGCATGTTAGTACATGGATAAAAAACATACTTATCCCTAAAATAAATGATTATACACACATAGTATTAGACTCTAAACTCAATTATCCGGATACATGCCTTTGATATAGGATTCACTAGATGTGTGCACCTGTAATGGTTCCTAGACTTTGCAGAATCTAGCTTTAAGGAGTTATCACCCAACCACACACAAGGTTTCTAGATTTTACAAAGTCTTTTGGATAACTGCATTAATATTTATACACATAACTATTTGTTTTGTTTGATCAAAATATCTAATATTTTATTTAGTAGTTTATACTATTAAATGAGATATTAAACAAAATGTACTAAAATTTCATATAAAAATGAATTTCAATTTTGCATTAAAATTTAGAGATTGAAACAACCCTAATGAGAACAATAGTAACAATTTTATTAATTTTTATTATCTTAAAGAAAAGTAAACACATATACCCATGACACGTGTATTTTCACTAATATCAATAGAAAAAGTTAAATAAATTATTATTTTAAATTTGTTAGGATTTAGTATTATTACTATTATTGTTCGCAAATTTATGATATTATTATTAATAATATTACTTTTCCTAAAAGTTCATTTATATAATAAATTTAAAGAATTAATAATTTAATAAATGATAAATTTATTATTATTAACATTAAAAATAAATTATATTTTTAGATATTACTATTAATCTACTTTTGTTATTGAAATAAGTTAGTAAATTTGTTATTATTAGTTTCAAAAATATCTTTAGATTGTGTATATATTAATAGTTTTGATTGCTTATTATTATTATTATATTTATAATTTTATTATTAATACCTTTATAAATCCACTGTGGAGTTCAAATTTAATTTACGGTCCTTAATTTATAAATCTTACTTATAAAATATAAACAATGGTGAAGTACTGTTCACATATCTATTAGAATGACATGAGTTTGTGATAAACATATTGTTAAAAATGGAGATAAAAAAGAAAAAAAAACAATAAATACAAGAAGTATGATAAAGAAAAGAATAAAAGATTCAAAAAACGAGTTTAAAAATAGAGTTATCGATTTGACCTACTCTACAATGTTTGGTTTTAATCCGTAACCTATACGTATCGAGACAAAAAGAACTTATAGGATCAAAAAGCCTATAAAACCAAATATGCCCACTAAAATTCTATGGGTAATAAGGCCAGTCCACCTACTTTTTTAAAACATGAAAATAGACAAGCAAACTTCAATTTTGTCTTAATTAATTCTTATATTTATCATATATATATATATATATATATATATACACTTTGAATTTTAATTTTGTTCTGGTTGAGTTTTTTTTTTCTGTAAACAGAAATATAAAACTATAATTTTATTATAATTTTTTTAACAACTTTGAGTTAAATAATAAGAATAATAATAATATAGGAGCAGCAATACTAATTTAATCAAAATTATTTGATTCAAAACTGTAACAAAATATTATACATAAAAAAATGGTTCTAAAAATAATTATAATAAAATTAAAGTTTTAGATGTCTATTTGAAAAGTAAAGTTTAATTATAATAAAATTAAAAATTAAAATATTATTTCATGAAAAACAATTATACACGTTAAAATCATACAAAAAGAACCAATAAAGGCTAATAAATCGACAAAGAAAAAAAAAATCAAGTCCCATGTGTTCTTGTTCTGAGTCACTTGCTGGTAGTGGTTCCTATTATCAATACATAAATTATTTGTCAATTACTCCTAATATATACAATTATAGTTTATTAGTGTTGTTTCATCTAAATATTGTACTTCTCACAAATTAGTTCGTACCTTGTAGTACTTATTGTCATTGACAATGTCTAGCGTACTTCACCCTGTATACTTTCTATTAATTATATTTTTTTTGGTTGGTACAGCAATAATATACTTAACATTGCAATTTTTTATTTGTGGAATTAATGGTTTCTAACTTTCGTAAACTATAGTTACAACAACTAGAGCCACGAAATTACAAGTGTAGTAAACACATAACAAAATATTCAAAAGCAGTTAATGTCACGGCAAACGTACTTTCTTGGAAAACAAAAATAGGATTACACCATTCACTTTCAGAGTTAAAGATAATTAAAGAAAAATAAGTAAAGATAAATTACATGAATATCTCATATTAAATTAACATGGGATATATAATCCGATTATGATTTTGATTGAGTTTAAAAAAGGGATTATTTATGGGTAATGATTTCACGTGTTTCTAAAGATTTTCAGCGGTTAATTGAGGTGGATTACGCAAGATCAAACGTTTTTATTGGGATGTTTTCAGCTATGTAGGAGTAACATGTTGTTAGCTTATATTTGAACTATTTAAAGACATATATTTGTAAACCAATTCTTATGAATTGTTAAAATTATTAAATATATAAAAAAAATTATTTTTTTCTTAATTTTATATATTTAACCTCCTTTAATATATTATTCTGACTGATTTAAGATCTTAGATTTATCATTAGTTAACATGTCAAACATACGGAGTTAAACTTCTTATCTTCAATAATAAACTGCAGTTTTATACATTAATAAATAATAAGTGAACAAAAAAACTGAAAATTTCAACGTAAGTATATATTATTCTCTTCATTATAATATCATTATTATATCAAGTATTATGACCATGAACAATTGTAAAAGTCAACTCATGCTCCTATATAAATACATATAAAAAAACGAGTTATGTGAAGCAATATAGTGAAGAATTCTGCAGATTCAATCATCTGAGAACATTGCAAGCATGGCTTCACAAGTGAAATTCTCATTCTTCATGGCCCTTTTCATTGCTTTGGTTGCAGTTGTAGCTGCTCATGAGGGTCATCATCACTTGGCTCCTGCAGAAGCACCTTCTAGTCATGCAACTACCCTCAAGAATCATCATGCACTCATAATCACTGCAATTTTTCCCCTTCTGTTTACTCTTCTCATTGCTAGAGAGAGGCTTTGAAATCTTTCTGTTTCTCACATCTTCTTTTGTTTGTGCTTCTTGATTTTGTCATTCACATTTTGGTCTTGTTTCTCTTGTGTGCTGATTTCAATAAGCTGTGTTCTGATGTTATAATACACAAGCAGTGTTTTTCATTGTTCTTATATGAGAATTTTGTGATTATAATTTTTTTGTATCAATCATCTTTCATGGGCTTTAGTAAAGAGATGGAACGATCTTAATGATGTTTGTTTGCATAATTAGTTTCCTCTAATCTTGCACAATGAAGAAGGCTAAATAAAGGAAAAGACTTTTTAACAAACAATCGCTTGAAAACTAGATTTTAAGGATAATGTTACCATTAACAAATAAATGTTAAGAGAGAAATAAGGACAGAAAATTAGGTATAAGCTTCCCATCTATAATTTTTTTTTTGATCTAGAGAAGAAATAAAATGAACTAAAACATAATAGAAACGTGTAACAATTGGAAAAAAAAAAATCACAAAAAAAATTTTTTTTTAAAACAAAAAAAAAAAAAAAAAAAAAAAAAAAAAAAAAAAAAAATGTAAAAAATGGAAAAAAAAAAAAAAAAAGAGATGCAAAATAGAAATTTAGGAAAATAGCTTGTTATTTGATTTAAGACAAAAACATAAAGAAAAATAAAGCGAGAGGATATGATTTGTTGGAAATAGAATAAATTTGAAAAGATTACACAATTATTGTAATAAATATATATATATATTGTTAGTATTGATGAGATGAAATGGGAACTTTCCGCATGTTGGACATTTTTTAATGATAGAAAAGATGTAACTTAGCAATGGTGGGTTCTAATTTTTGAAAGAAAAATAGCATAAATTGGACTTTATTGCATTTTCTTTTGTGTGTAAAATTGGACAATGTGAAAGCCACACGGTGTTAATGATAAACTATCTAATAAACCAAGTTAGTGAGAGAGTAAAAAGAATGATAAATAATTTATTGGAATTAAAATATTATATATACACACACACACACACATATATATATATATATATATATATATATATATATATATATATATATTAATTCTAGGATTACCCCCTTTAAAAAAGCATTATACTCTCTCTAATCAATCTAAACTTGAAATACCAAGCCAAAATTCAACTATAACTTCTTTTTTTTAAAATATTTATAAGTTACAAACATTTCTTCTGTTTAAAACATACAAGAAATATAATTTATGATTTAGAGTTGTGAGTTAATTATATCACCCTTCGTAGATTAATACTAGTATATTAGTTGAGTTGGATTAGACTTTTTTTTAACCTTAATAATAAAAGAAAACTTTAACATCTCCATTCATTATTTTAAATATGTTTTTACATGTATTTATCATGTAAATATTATTATTTTTCCGAAAAAAATAAATGTTAAACTCTAATACACACTAAAAGATAATCATTAAATAACAATTAATATATAGACAAAAATAATTAATTATTATATTAAAAAATTAAATATTATTTTAAAGTTATTGATATTTAAAATAATTTGTATTATTAATAAAAAATTATAATTAATTTTTCAATCAAAGTTCAAATAAATCTTACATTAGTTATTAAACTTTTAACTATTTAACATTATAATATTTAGTACCAAACAATAATAAATAACTAAAATCCTGATAATTAAGGATAAAAATCAATTTAAAATTTAATTCACAAAATTTTCATTAATAATAAATATTATTTTAAATATTAATAATTTTTAATTTATAAAATAATGTTTAAATTAATCAATATATTGATTAATTATTTTTTGTTTCTAAATTAGTTATTATTTAATATTTTTCTTACGGTAACATATTCACTAATACGATGGTTATTAATAAAATAAACTGTTTTAACTTGTGTTTCTAATTTATGTTTAATTTCAAATTATTCTTGCCAAATTTTGAAACACTTTTTCTTGTTCTGTTTCGTCTGTCACTCAGGCATTCTTTCGTGGCTTCCCGTTTCCACAAATTATCCTTTTACATTTTTTTTAATATGCAATAAACATTGCAAAACCTTTTATGAGAATGAATATTAAATTTCATTAGAATATTCAAAATTTATTTTATAGAATCATTAATCAATAATTGATATATAAATTTTAGTTTTTGCCATTACTATTTTAAAAAAGGTGATGAGGAAGGGAGTGAGCAACGAAACCACAAAGGAAGAGGATGACTGCCAGACGAAAGAAAGTGAATAAAAAATTGTTTCCAAAGACTAATAAAGAGAATAATTCGAAATTGAAAATAAATTAGAGGAGTATTTAATAAGAGAAATTATTCTATTTAGACTAAAATATATTGATTTAATATTCTTTAATAGTAATAAATTATTTTATAGCAATATAAGGGAAAAATTAAAAAAAAAAAACTAATTTGAGACCGTGTAAATGAAATTAGTTATAAATATTTCTTTAGCATCTTCTATTAATAATCTCGTTTTCTTTGTGTAACATGCATCTCTTTTAATTACATTATTATAGTATTAAGTATTTATAACTTTCTTAATTTTTTGAGATGATGAAACTATCTCTAGTAGGACTTTTCTCTCTCACAATATGATATTTTTATTTCATGACTCTAATCAAAATATCACTTCAAATATATTGCCATGAATGTTATTTCAAACAATGACCACATTCTTACATCGACATGAAAATGCTATTAAGAGACATTTGGTATTTAGTTTTTTCTTTGTTAAAAATGATTAAATTTTCTTCGTATAGAGTAAAAATCAAACATAAATTTATACTAATATCCATGATATACTGCGATATATTTACGTGTACATAAAAATGTATAAATTTGTTGAAATTATGATCAAATGTTTGAAAAAAAATTATTTAATTCCCTTATTTTATATATTTGTCTTCCTAATTTTATCCTCTCTAATTCTTTATTTTTAATTTAAAAAATTATTGAATTCAAATCCAAATAATTTTTAATTTTCTTACTAATTCATTAAAATAGAAAAAAGTTTTTGCCGCAGTTACTTTTTACATTTAACTTCGATTCTCAAACCAAGATGAGGTAAAAAAAAAAGTGACCTTTTCATGACATTTTGGCAACCGAAGCCCAAAAAAGTCGGTATTATGGAAGCATATAAAAAGTTATTTTGAATTTCACCACTCCACTGGTGTTAGATCCGCGACTGCTTCATCGATCATATTATAGTTTATATAACGAAACCAGTGCATTACGATTAAAACAAAGCACCCCTTTGTTGAACTTCATCGATCATATATATATTTTTCAATTCAAACAAGAAACAACATATAGGAGCCAAATCCAAGACCACCTTTGTGCACAAACCAACTGGCCTAAGCAATGCAACCTCAACTTTGTTCACTATTTATATTCAAAACATCATAAAAGAAAATCTCCAACACTAAGTGCAACACAGTAATCAGCAAAAGGGTACCTCGGACATGGCTTCATCACTCAAATTCTCTTTGTTCTCAGCTTGTGTTTTGGTCGTGTGTATGGTGGTTGCTGCTCAGTATGGAGACGATGATGGATCCAGCAACTCTGACATGCCTAACATGCCTAACATGGCTAAGGGTCCTTCACCTCAAACCAGTGCTTCTCCAAGAAACCTTACTTATTCTGCAATCTTAACTGTTATCTTTCACCTTGTGCTTACCTTTCTTGCAGCCAAGAAGACAATTTAACTAACATCTTTGCATGAACATTTCCTTGGCTTCATATTTTTTATATATGCTCTCTGTGTCGTGTCTGTGTTGGTTGTATTTTTGAAGTATGTGTTGTGGCCTTGAAACTAAACTCATGTAATAAATAATACAAATCTTTATTTTGCTAGCCGTTGGGCTACGTATAAATAACAAGGGTTTGGTTAATTATAATTTTCATTTTTGTTTTATAAGCTATCAATGTAATTATCATTCTTCATGACTTTACCAAATTTGTTTAACAGTTCATGCAAAGCAGAATTCCACTTATCCATTATTGAATATCGCATTCATTCAAATTCCGTACAACATGATTGTTTAAAGGAAAAAAAGACTAAAAGGACTAATATTCTTAAACCATCTCCAAGCCTACTAATTCTTAAAATTATTCTGTTGAATTTTATGTATATTATTTCATTAAGACACTAAATAAGAATTCGTTTAGAACTTCTAACCCTAGATTCTAAAACTCTTAAACATTAATTGTTGGAAGTCCCACATCAACTAGAGATAAGGTCATTTCATAATATATAAGTGAGGTGCAAACCTCATCTTACAAGTTAAAACTTATTTCTAACACAATATCAGAACCAAATTAAAGCCTATTCTAGCAAACTTTTTTAGACATTCTATTCCATCCGATATCGATTTTGTAGGATTGAGTTAAGCCTAAAACTTACTTCTATCATTGATCCTTCTAAAAACACCTGTATTCCTTCATCCTCAGCTAAGTTATTAAGTTCTTAAAAAACTCTTAAGAATTAGGAACAATGTTTACCATTCACTTTATAAAAGGCTTTAAAATAAAAGTCAATAAATTTTAACTACTAAGATAATATAAAACATTTTTGAATATTCAGTATATTTTAGTTAAACTCCTCTTTCGTATTCATCCATACAACTCATGTGTTGACAATAGTGAAGTTTGTTTATTTATAATCATTTTCTTCTTTGTATATTCACAAGCTTGCCCAATACAAACCTTTGTTACGAATTCAATTTGCACAACTAGAATTGAAGAAATCAAAACATTCTAATTGGGGTAGACAAAAGACCAGAGTTAAACTACGTTATTGTAAATTGAACTAAATTTTAAAATTAATTTAGACTAAACTGAATAATATAGTTATTCAGTGTCCCTTACCCTCCAACTCTTTACACAGCCTTCAATATTAGCTTCAACTTTCATGAATGAATTATTGGAACTTGAGGAGAGAAGACTCACCAGAGACAGCGTCTTGTGGATGTATGCGTGGATAAAAGGATTGGGCACTGCATGTGAGAATATTGATACAAACTTTTCTACAAGCTTTATAATATATTTTCTTTTGTATACCATTTTTCACCTCATCACCGTCTCTATTTTTGTTCACACTTTCGTCTTCTTCTTTTTTCATTGTACAAAACTATATAAATGAGTTTTAGAAATACAGTTTCTAGAAAAATGCTTGCATTTAATGGTATTATTAATTTGAGACAATACTATTATTCTATCCGAGTCAAAATATCTACACAACGTAATGACATTAAGTCTTTAAGATACGTTTTATATACAAAAATGAAAACTAACAAAAATAATCAAATCAAATAATTTTTTTGGGTTTTTTTCAAATGTCATTTATTTATAATTTTTTTTACTTGTTTATTTATTGATTGTGAAGTTGAAGATAATATTTCTCTCTTACCAATCGTTCCTTTTTTCTAACTCAAGAGGAAATAAAAATTTGATAATACTAAAAAAAGATTAAAAAGAATAAGAGAGAAGAAAGCTAATGTCTCGTTCTTGTATAGATTCCATTAATATTTTTTAATACTTATAATTATAGTCATACATAGTAGTAGCACTGCCTAAGTTACACGATTTATAAATGAAGAAAACAATTCAAACAAGTTACAATACGTTTAAACGGGCCCCTCTTAAAATTTGAATAAGAAAACTTTGGCCAGCTAGTGATCTGGCTCTTAGTAGCAGTGACAGTAGTATTAAGACTCTTTTAGTTGTCGCAACCACTTTGGATGCATTCTTATTTATCAAATAAATGAGGTGTCAAAAATAACAAAACTCCTTTTCATTTGTTGTTGCATTGCATCCAATTAGGTTGATTCTACACCTCATTGGGTCATTATTAAAAACAGTTGGTTGCAATAGGAATTTTTAAATAATGCATCATTATCAGTACCCTCTGAAGCCAAGCTTAAACTAGAAAGTTTATTTAGACAACATCTCTCTACTTGCTTTTGTCGTCATTTTACAAACTGAAGCATTGCTCCTATTCACATCGTTGGCTGTAAATTGTCTTCTGGAGACATCATTAGGGTATTAAACATTTAACGAGATCAAACCACCAAAGATTAAAGGCCATGAATAAATAAAATAATAAAATACACAACCCCAGCTGCCAATTATTGCACTGGTAATCATAATTTCCAGAAAAAATTAAGGTTCTAAGAAAGAATCCAAAAAGTCTATCTTAAATATGCGAGATCAATCATTATGCGAACAGACGATGAGCAGGGGCAACAAAAAAGTAAAATAAAAAGCTATAGAAGTGATAGATATAATATTTTATATAAATTAAAAGGTATGCTGAAATAACTAAACTCAGCTAAATTTCAGATAGTAGTAATTACAAAATTGAAAATACCATTAAGCAAGAAAATACCTGACCCTATCCTCCAATGATTTGCCATTACTTGTAAACAAAATTACAACCCGCTCAGAGAGTTAATCATGCTTCATCAATAAATCAAACAATTTACAAGTACGAATTCTTAAGATGAACTACATAGAGAGAAATAAAAGAAAAGGGGAAAGGGATTATACATAAACAATGAGTTGTTGTCATCCCTGACAAGCTTGAGTGATAGACAACCTTCTAACAACATTTTATGTTGCTTTGTCAAGGGCTTCTTCTTAACTTGTACGAGTGCTAAACAATCAAAAGGATCCAGATCAACTGATTATAGTTTTACGGTGGAATTCTTAATTTTCCAATTCTCACCTTAGCAAGCCTTTCTCTTATCGACTCTTAAATGGAGGTTATACCATTTCTTCTTCTTTGGCCGATCTCTTGTACTCCTCTTCTCTCTTGTTTGGCCATCTTCTTTGTTTTCCTTGGAAGAACTTTTACTTCTGCTCTTACTTGTACTCCGTTTAAAGGGAGTAATAGTGTATGATGCATGTATTTCATTCCTATGCTTCAGTAGCTCGTCAATCTGCAAAGGAATAAATAGCAAAACTTCAGTGTTTTTCATTTTTGATGAATTTTTGCCCCCAAGAGGAGGGCTCGGGGGAATGCTGTACAAAAACCGTTGTAAATAAGAACTCACTGATTGAATTTCATGTGCATATCTACTTGTCATCTCTGAGAATTGAGCCAGAACCTACAAAGACCCAGCATGAGATTTGACGAAAAGTAATATAATTATAGCCATACAGATCAAGTGCCCACCTCTCGATATTCTGCCTCAAACTTTGATATTTCGGCCCTTTTAGACAAGATTTGAGCTTCTATACTTCTTAAATTTTCTTTTTCTTCACTAAAAGGTGCAGCACATAGGGCTTCTATTGTATAATTTGCACTTTTGAAAAAGTTGTCACCTAGAAGAAATTTGACGGTCAATTCATATGTGGCAAAAATTACAGTAACCAACATAACAAGCAGCACTGGCTCACTGGGTATAAAAGTAGGCATTTACCATAAACAGCAAATACATGGGTACCAGCCTTCAATTCATTTAATTCACAAGGCTGAAACCCATCCAGCTTTCTAAAAAACGATGTATCTGGATCCTTAGCAGCAGCTATCTATAGAGAAATAATTCAACAGCCAAATTTTTTTAAATGAAATTAGATAGACAAAATTTAAAATAAATACTATCTTGTTACATTAGCCACTCACAGAGTTCATTGTTTGGTCCAATCGATAAACAGGAAACCCAAGAAAATACATCCCAGCAGAGGTAACCTTCCCTGTTTTTGCACTGTCTTCCTACAACAACAATTATCAATGTACTAACGTCACGGAATGCTCAAAAGTCAAAATACGAAAGACAAAAAAAAAGTATGACTACGAAATAATTACCCAAGAGCCATTGAAATCCAACGTATAAACATTACATCAGAAATAATTAATTCCTCTGACAAAAATACAAGCATTGTGTTTCACAAACTCACAGAAGATGTATAATACCTGGAGTGCAAGACTTAAACCACCATTGTCTTCCTGATCAAAATATAGTAACTGTGGAAAGATAATCAAGGTATCAAACGCCATACAAAGAGATCATTTATCAGTTAAACATATTAATGTTTTTAAATATTAAAATTATATGGAAATCATCTAGAACATTAGTATAAACACACACATAATTGATTTACAATATACAAGGAAAAGAGAATACTTTTGAAACTGTAAACACAGAGCACAAAAATAAATTACACACACTAGGGATAATTCAAATTTTTGAAATGAAGAAACCGAATAAATTTGCAGAGTTCAAGGTCAAAGCTCCCTAAGAGCAAATCATTACAGTGAAATAGAATCAATCACCTTGCTAATTGAGAGCATTTAGAATATCAAGTAAACCTAAGCTCCCTAATATGCACCAAGTTAAAAACAGCTACAACAAACAGTTAATCTTGCAGTTGCATTGGGAACACCCAATCCCAAAAACTAATCTTACAAGAAAGAGATAGAGAACTCTGTGTAGAAACCAGTTTCCATAAGGCACAAATATAGATCTTAGTATTGTCTGGTTGAGCATTACTCTTGCTCAATCTTTCTTGAATGAGAGAGATAAAATTCCAACCTTGAACTTGCTTTTGTCTGATGACTGTACTCGACAAACAAATCCAGCTCGTGCCTCCTCTTCTGTTATTGTAACTGAATAGAAGTGTGCACATTGCTTCTCAACCTGTAAGATGAAACCACCAAAACAAGAACAAATGTAAGAAAACTATGACTAAAAAAGGATCAATGAATTAAAAGAAGAGGCAGCTCACCCTTTTAGATACATAATGTCCTAATGGAAGTGGACGAATGGTCACTAAACCATTGAGTGCCTCTTCCAAAACAGATGCAGATACAGTTGTCTTAATTGGCACGCCAAGTTTACTGTGATTCATGGAGAAAATAAATGATGAAAAGGAGAGAAAAGTTAAAAAACACAGAGAAATATGTAGCAATGTTCTGAGCATTCAACAAAGAAAAGGAATCGAGAGTGAAGAGGAAGAGAAGCACATTCAATCTTGCTACCTAAAAAGTGCTGCAAACATTGTATTGACAGCTCCCAAACTTGAAAGATCTAATTCCAACTCTTGGTTATCTGATTCAACAGCCTATACATAGACATGACAGTTCATATCAGAGATCCATGGTAAGAGGTTTGAAACTACTTTTTTAGCAATAAAGTTTGGAGACAAATTTGGAACAGAATTGGAATCTTCAATAAGTAATGAAAAACGAAAATCAGAAGGAACAATGACTATCCTAAAGTCTTAATGATTCGAAATAGTAAGAAATCTTCTATGACCTCAAAGCCAGCTGAGTCATATTGACGCCGTTTGTCAGGATCTGAGAGGATATTATAAGAAAATGTAACCTCTTTAAACATATCAGCTGCTTTAGGATCATTTGCATTCTTGTCCGGATGATATCTGAAATGAAATTGATTTAGCTAATTAATAAATTAACCATCCCTGCTTGGAGCTTTAGATGAAAGGAAGACAGGAAGGAAGAACAGTCAATTAGAGTAACCATGTACACCAGAAAGAATACTTTGTTTGGACAAATTTTTCTATAAGGACTTCTAGGAAAGAAAAATAAGAAGAAAAAGTGAAATAGATTTCTCCAAAAGTCAAAATTAATTTTTTCATAAGCTAATTTGTTGAAGCTCTCTCTTATGACTTCTCTAAATTCATGATTATTAACTTGTACATAAGCTAATTTTAACTTATAGCCAATTTCATTTTTTACTCCTAATTTTCTCTCCTTGAAGTCCTTATGGAGACGTTCATTTCATATCATATAATTCTAGGAAAACACCTTTAATACATAAAATTTTACTGGAAGCTGTTAGGTGCTTTGTATCAGATGCATGATGACATGATCAGTGATTCAGAGGCTTCGTTCCTACATTATATGTAAAGGATTATTTGAGCTTATCAACAGGAACAATTAGCAGGTATGAAAATAAAAAAACATTCAGGTTCTCCGCCGGTAATCAAATGAATCTTTTCCGAGGCTCTACTTTATGATTTTTAACGGCCTTTTTTCTCTTTCCTTTCTGCAACTAATATGAACTATATCATCTAAAATTGATTCTAACACCATCATAATTTCGGTAACAAATAAAAGTATAAAACGACCTTTTATGTACCTTCCATACAATTAAGCATAAATAATATCAACCACAACAAGAAAGCACAGAAGACTACGTTCACAGATCATCTACTCTACAATCAAAACTGGGTGATCACCGTTTCATCACAATCCTTGATTTTGAAGGAAATTGCAGAAAAATGAAGGCGATGCAGCTGCAATTGCAAGGTTTTAGGTGAAACCGTGATCACAAACCTTTCTATAAAACCTTGAAAAAATATATTACACACTCACACACATATATTAAAAAAAAGTATGACCAAGATTTAGCAAGGGGCTCGGCAGCTTTGTCAAAGTGTAGACCAAAGTGGCTGCAGCAGCGTCTTCAATCAAGAGACTCTGAGAATTAAAATAAAACGTATTCTTTTTGTAAGTAACATTAGCATCATCTAGATGACCGATTCAAGGAAGAAGAACACGTTTCAAGCACATAATTATTAATATCCAAAAATCCTAATCCAATATATAATAACAGCAGCAACTTCACTACTGTCTTCATTCTCAGCACACTCAAACTAAACAACACCACAAATTCAATAAACCACAGAACAACACCGAGAGAGGGGATTCGAAACGCACTTGAGCGCCATTTTTCGGTACGCGGTTTTGATTTCCTGATCCGTGGAGTTGCGCGAGACGCCAAGGACCTCATAGGGATCCCGCCGGAGCTGTTTCTCGCCGCCGTCGTGCTTCTCCGACTTCGAGCGGTGCCCCGGCATCATTCGTCGTGTTCAAACGAAACGACGTCGTGTGCGCGCGTGTTATCGGTCTCCGTCAAAACCCTAAAACTCGGGAACAGAGAGAGAGAGAGAAAGAAAAATCTCAGGGAGAATCGAGATCGAAACGAGAAGGTTGGCGATGAAGAGGTATCTCCCCGCGCCAGTGAGTCACGGGGAAGAGGAGAGGTTGAAGGAGCATTGGGAAGGTGTGACGGTGGCGGTGACGGTGAGATCCAGAAAGTGGACCATGGACCCTCCAAGCTGAAGCTTAGCTTCGGAGGAAGAGAGAGAAAAAAAACAAGAAGAGACAACAAGAGGGGAAGAAATTGGAGGGGAATTAAGAAATTTGGTTATTTTAATTTTTTATTTAAAAATTTCAAAATAGTTTTTTATTCCATTTAAACTTGATGCGATTTTGAAAACGAGTGGCGTTACGGGTAAAGTACGCGCGGTGCGTAGTGCGCACGGGGAGGTCGACGTTTGATAACTCCGTTTCAACTGATACTAGTGCAGTTGTGGTAAATACGTTTTAACAAGGTGGTGTTTGGTTAATTAAGCTGAAAACAAAAATTGATACTGTCATTAATGGCTTTCTATTTTGGAGTCACCTGTTTGTTAATCTACTTTTGTTTTTATTATTTTAGTCGGAAACAACATTTTGGACTATGTTTCTTTATTTTAAATTAATTTAATTAGAATAGATTTACGGAAGAGTTACCAGATACTCTATTTTAAATTAAATATAAATAAATTATGTGAATAATCAATTTAAATATAAATTAATTAATTAATAAATAGAATTATTTTTTTTGTTTAATGGTTCAATTTCCGAACTATACTTCATGTAACTGTGATTTTATTTTCATGGATTTGTTTTTAGTCAAAACAACGTTTGTATTGACTTTTTAGTACACTTGTTTCATTGAAATTTATTAAAAATTTTAATAAAAAATTATTAAATGAGTTTCGGGTCGGTTTTCTTTTCAATAAACTTTTTTTTTAATTACACAGTCTGATTCATTCCACCCACTTTACTAACCCAGTTCAAGTTTTTTTTTATTATTAGTGAATTTTGAGTTTTTTTAGTTAATATGTTTTTAGTTCCTTAAATTTCACTGAATTTTAGAATTAGTTCCTCATCGAACTTTTATATCAATTTAGTCTTTTATTTTTAGAAATGTGTGAATTTAGTTCTTCTTACCAACTTTTGTTAAGTTTATTTGACATTTTAAACACATTTTATGATAATATTTTAGTTAACATTGAAGCGAAAATATGTCAAATAGTATAAACAGTTCAAATACTATCATGAAATATGCTTAAAACGTTAAATAAACTTAACAAAATTTAGTTAAAATGCCTAAATTCACACATTTTTTAAGATAAATGACTAAATTGATCAAAAATTTTGAAGAGGGACTAATTCTAATTTTAACTAAAATTTGAGGAACCAAAACCATATTTAATCTTTTTTTCATGGCAATGAGAAGAGAAGGTCAAAGTTCAATTAACTTAGTAGAATTCTAATATCTTTTCTTAACATATTTTTTAAAATAATAATAAAAACAATAAAATATATTAACAAAAATCAAATAAAAATAATATATTAAAAAATTTGAATTAATAAAATATTAATGAAATAATATAAATCAATAATAACAAATTTAGTTATTCTAAAATTAATATATTAACAAAAAAGATTAATTAAAATATTTGAAAGTTTTGAATTTATTATTATTATTAATGAAAATAGTATGTTCACTTTTTTTATTTTAAAATAAATATAAATATAAATAATTATATATATATATATATATTGGTAAATTCATGATATTGTTATTAGTAATATTTTTTTCTTAAAATTTTATTTATATAATAAATTTAAAGAATTAATAATTTAACAATTGATAAAATTTATTCTTATTAACATTAAAATTAAATTGTATTTTAAAATATTACTATAAATTAAAATTTGTTATTAACATAATTTAGTAAATTTGTTATTATTAGTTTGAAACATGTCTTAAGAATAATATTAACATATTTGATCGCTTATTATTACTAATACATTTACAAATGAATTAATAATACATCTATAAATCTACTATTGACTTCAAATTTAATTTATGGTCCTTAATTTATAAACCTATATAAAATGTAAATAATGGTGAAGTACAATAAATTGTTGTTCACATAACCTTGAAGGCATGACGTAGTGATATAAAAAGATTTGAGGAAAGCCTTGATGGAGATAAAATAACTTAAATGATAAATATAAGAAGTTAAAATAGAGATCAAAGAGGTTGAATGAAAATCATGATAAGAGTTATAAATTTTAGAGAGTATAAAACATTTAAAGAATATCAAATAATATATTTTAGTATTCTAAAATTACAAATGAATGGATAATTGTCATTGATTTCACATGTCATTTTTAAGTGCATATGATTATCGTAATTATCTTCACACGTCATTTTTATGTGCATGTGATCGATTGTTGTAATTATTTTTACATGTCACTTTTAAGTACACGTGAGGCATATCATTTTCAAGTATATGTGAGACATGTCACTTTTAAGGATCTATGATGATTATAATTACTTAACAAGTTATCTCAAGGCCTTAATAGATTTTGAATAGAAAATAGCACATAAAAAGTTTATGCCTTTAATGTGTCAATTTAAAAAACATGTGCTCTTTTAATTACTTGCACATGTTATTTTTTAGGGGATGTTAAAGTTGTAACTATTTTACATTTTTTTTCTTTAATTAATAAATCTCTTATACGTCTCTTCAAAATTAAAGGAAAATAATAATATGATTAAATATTAAAAATTAACTTGATACATGTTGGTTACATGCAATTTTTGTTGTAAATTTGTTAAAAGAATTTACAAGAAAATATTTTTTTACTGTCATTTTTTTAAAAAGTAATTCCTTTGTGTGTAATTATTTCTTATAAAATTATAAAATTTGCAAGTATTTTCTACAAAATTGGTTGTAAAAAATGTTTTATACAAAATATTTTGTAAAAAAATTGACAACAATTTCTTATAATTTTTTTTTCATAACAAAGTTTATAAGTATTTTCTACAATAAAAAAACTCAAAACAAAATTGACAAAAAATATAAATTTTTTTTAGTGGCATTGATTCTAAAAAAACTTAAATATTTAGTACTGATTCTAAATTAAACCAGTATAATAACTATTTACTATAACATATAAACGTTTAACAGTAATAAAAATAGTTACTAGATACACTAAAATCATGATAGTAAATTGTTATCAAATGTAATTTTTTATAGTAGTATTATTTTAATCAATTAAATAATAATCAAATCAACAAAACATTTTCAAACCCTTTAACTTGGAAATTATGCGATCGTTCTAAAAACAACTAAACGAAAATAATGACATTCTCACAAGAGGTTGCAAAAAATCCTACCACAACACAACTATTTCATTTTTTATCTTCCGCAAGAAGGAGGAACTCCAACTATTAAACATATTTTAGTATTTTAAACGAAGTTTACAAATAAAAGAGAGAGAGAAAATTTTAAATGAACAAGTTAACAAATAATTAACTCACATTCTACCAGAGAACTGTGATATATATTTAAAATACTTATCTGTTGTGGAAAAATAATACAGTTGTTATCTTTTTAACTGGAGACTGGTGGAAATGATACTTAAAATATTGTTTATAAGTTTTGTCCTTTCTTAAAATTGATTTGGTATTGTCCAATTTTTAAGATAGGAAATACAGGCATGGGTAGATGTTGTTTCTTTCAAAGTTAATTATTTTTTTCAAAATCCTTTTATTGTTTATTGTTTTTTATTTTTCGTGAGTTTGCTTATCAATAGTATTTTGAAAACATTAAAAGTACTACTTTTAAATAAATTAAACAACCATATGTGAACTTTTTTTAATACTTTAAAACTAGAAAAAACTGTATAATTAAGTTATGAGAACACACTTTGAAATTAACTCGTCGATTCTAACAATAAAAAAGCAGCTTTTGTAATTAGTGAGGGTGTATTATATATAGTTTTTTTACTTCATGAAAAAAGGTATATAGCGCGCACCCGGTGCATTGCTTCAGTGCTTATGTACCATGGAACTTTCAAGTTTAAGCATCTGGTGGAAGGCTGTTTTATATTAATGTTATAGCTGAAAAATATTAGTAAAAGCCATAATTAATGTTACAATGTAAGCAATTTAGATAACAACCGATATATTGCACCATGTAAATAAATTCGTCTCATAGGTATTGCTCGAATCTGTTTTCGTTTTAATTAAAATCATTGTATTGACAAGATATAAATATAAGAAATCTCTTACTTTTTCAATTAGATATGTGGATGAATATACAAATCTACATATTCATCCTGTCCTCGTTTAAAATATATATATATATATATATATATATATATAATACAATATTTCTATTTGTTATTTTTTCTTTTAATTATTTGGTTTGTTATGAAATTCATTCACATCTCTGATATATTTTTTATCATATCATAATATTTATGCAATTATGTCCAAATGATATATGTCAATTAAATATTTTGTATGTCTCACATTTGAATATTTATATTCTTTTCTTAATATTTTTATTTATTGTATATTTTTCTTACACATAAGAATGTTTAGCACTCTCAATTTAAGTGTTTAATAGCATAAATATTTCATTTACTAGATAATATAAAAAAATTATATTCTTTACTCTATCATTATTAATTTTTGTTTCATTCGAAGAACTCTTTTATTTCGTTAGAACAATTTTCGTTATTTCTCGACCATTGACGATGTTGATATTTGAAAAGTTTTGTTAGATCTCTTCATCTCATCAAACTCTTAATTATACAGTTGTTTTTCTTTGTGCGATTTCATTTCTCTTAAATTATTTCTAAGAGACACATTTGATAATTTTTTTAATATTTTTATTTGTTGTTTATTTTTATCATGTAAAATACTATTTTAGTATATTTTATAGCTCTCATGTTCCTTACCCGCTGAATAAATATTTGTCACATACTTGTATTCATATCTATGCAGGTATCCGTTATGCAAGTACCCGCATATTTTTTTAATATCCATGGATATCAACGAGTATCTCAGATATTTACAAAAGAAAATTTTAATATTTAACAATATATTTTAACCATAAATTCAAATAAAAATACAATGCATAATATTTATAAATTTTAAACAAAATACAAATAATCTATTTAAATAGTGTTGAATGACAATTTACAAATAAATAAAGATTTTTTAAAATCAATTGATGAAAAATAACATTTTCATAATCCATATGTTAATGTTTTAATTATTTTTTAATTTAAATTAGAATATAGCGGATAAGAATATCCACGTACAAATACTATAATATTTGTACCCATCTATTAATATACAGATATAAAAAATACTCATACTCATATTTATTACTTATATAAAATTTATGAATTTTCATTTTTATATAATATTTAATTTTTTCCTTTTTACTTAATATATAACTTACATTCATTCTTAAATTCTCCTAACTAATCGCTCTTGCTAATACTACGCTAGTTATGAATAAAATAAAAAACAAAGCAACTATATTTTAAATGGTGAATATCATGTGTTAAATTCCCCACATGTCCTTAAATCAGTGGACCATAATATGACATGTGCCTTTATCTCCACAAACAAACAAGCTATGAAGCAGGACCATATTGTCGTGCCACACGACAAAGGAAATAACAGTTGTAATGTTAACTTTCTCATACTTGAATGTCAACTCAAATGCTAATCTTCCTAGTGTCGGCATTGCCGTTAAAATGGAAATTTCTCTATGAATTAATTAATTAAATTTAGCGTAACTTATTTGTTAATTAAAATTATTCCTACATTAGAATATATTCATATCTATAAATAACTAATGTAATGAAATTCCTATCTTTTAATATTAGTTCTTTTTCTGCAAACGTCATGGTTCTTGCCTTTATTCATCCTTGTATATTATCGGAATTCAATTTTTGATAAAAGTTTGTAATCGAATCTTATTTACGTTTCAATCAACTTAGATTAGTTTCAGATTTATAAGACCTTATAATATTAATTTGCCAAGTTCTTGAAAAAAAAAGGGTAGTTTGATTTTTGTCATTATACTAATTAATTTGTACTTGATGTAATTAATTTAATAATTTCTTATTTCATACATATTTAATTTTTTTGTGAATTGATTAAATAGTATAAAAGCATATTTCAATCAAAACTTACTAATAACAAACATCGCATTTTACGTAAATAAAATAACGTCAAATTGTATTCTTTTAAAAATATTAACTTCATTCATCACAAATAGTTTTAAATTTAATATTTTTTTACCACTAAATCTCGTAAATTATTTATATCTTTTAGTCATTTTACTGGAAAATAAGTGTTTGAGGTTATATATGGAAAAAAAAAATAAGAAAGGAATCAATTTGCAATAATTATAAAAACTTTACAAAACCAGCATTTATCATAATAGCCATACTACTATACATTAAATGCAAAAGTGATGTATTATGTCAACATTGCTATAAGATAATAAATGCAAGATTAATGTAAATTAACTAAAATAGTAAAATCAAATGCGCGTCAACAAAATCAAGTGCAACCACCTTAAAAAACGATGAGAATAAAATACAACAATATAATGAATAACCTTTTGTTAAAGATAACATTATTTAATCTAAATTATATAGTACGGTGTTCATTATTCTAGGTGTTTTTACTTTTAATTTTTTTAAATTAATAAATTATTATTAAATATTATAATTAAAAAGTTATAAGCCAATGAATTGTTATATATATATATATATATATATATTATAATTTTAAATAAAAATATATTAAATAAAAAAAATAAAAAAAAAAATATATAAAAATAAAAATTTATATATATATATATATATATATATATATATATATATATATATATATATATATATATATGCCAACAATAAAATAAATATTAGTAAAAGTATAAATGTAATATCCACTTTCTGTCTTAAAAGTTTTGGATATGACTTTCTTAGACGAATCCAAGATTAGCTCACTTGCTATCTTTTGAACTCCTTCCAACTACTTACTTCTTTTCATGTCTCATTTTTTCAAAACAATTCATTTCTATTCTCCCCCTACTGAAACAAAAAACTTTGATAGGGCATAGGCTTCTTCCTCCTCCGAACTAGAAGAACATTCTGCCTCCACGTAAGTTGAACAAAACTTTTGTCTCTTTTTCCGTTTGTTTCTATTCTTAAGCTCTATAGTTTCATGTGACCACTGTCAAGGTCTCATTTTCCATCCTCATATGTCTGTTTTCAGATCCTTAAGTTGCTCTAAGTCCTGGTGCTCCTCCACTAAGAGTTCCTTAAGTCAGCTTTCAGTTTTAAGGTAACAAAAGCTAGATTTATTAGCGTTTTTATGTATATTGCATGTTTCAATTCTGTTTCATGATTGAGATGCATACAAATGTTTGTGTTTATATGGAAATAAACTAGATGTTGCTTGGTATTGTCTGAATTTGGCTTGCATGCGTGAATAGTGAAGAAACCTAGTATTCTCGTCCAAGCGAGCAAGCCTCGCCTAAGTGAGAGTAGTAGAAACTCACTTCTGGTTTCTGTTCGAGTTGTCGTTCAAGCGATGAGCTTCTGTTTTGAGCGACGAGTAATCTCACTCAGGCGAGAAGGTCTCGCTTAAGCGAGAACTCGCAGAAACCTATAGTGCTTATTGTTCGAGCTCTCGCTCAGGCGAGAACACTTTATCGCTTGAGCGAGAGTTTCTAACTTGAGCGAGATAGGTGCAAGGATGTGTTTTATTAATTGCTCTTTGTTATGGCTGGTTGTTTTACTCCTTAAAGGTATGTTGAATGATGTTGAGCATGTATGGTGTGATATTTGAAATTGTATTTCAAATGAATGGTATGACGTGATAATACTTGGAGATAACATGAGGTTTTGGTGTGGGAACATGAATATGACATGAAATAGACGTAATTTCATTAGTCTTTTGGCGATATTTCATGGTGGTGTTCTAGTGTATATAATTAGATAAGGATTTAAGCAATGTTGCATCATAAAACTCTAAATAATCAATCAGTCTCACATGGAGTAAACCGATTCAAGTGGTGAGAATAGTAGGAGGTCCTAGTCTTTGACATGATAATGACCCTAGATGATCATAGACTAACCTTGTGCGTAGTAGGGTGAAATCCATTGACAATGACTCTGCAGAGCTGTACAGGCCACCACAAGTGCAAACATCTAGTGAATCTGATCTCTTTATATGTATCCAGATAGTTGAGTTAAAGGGTATGCATTGTTTGTCATCACATGTCTTGTATCTTACTAATTCAACTGTTTATAATCTTCATGTTTTTAATCTGTTTGCTCATATAAATGTTAAAATTTATTTTTTATTTATCTAGCTCACCCTTTTCTCTCGGTGTTTGTGTTTTGTGTTTGATTTTCCTTTTTGCAATAATCACTAGATATTTGGTGTGAGCAGATGTGAAAATCCCTAGTGGTCACCATACAGATGAAAATGCTGCAATTTAGTTATGCTCGTTAGTTTTTGTTCTAAGATGGAGCTCCTTTTGAAGTACTGTTAGTTTTTAATTCTTGCTCTGTGAACACTCCCCGTTGACAACTACTTTCATGTTTAAGTTTATGGTTATGACATTGTTTCGTGCCTTATTACTCCTTTTTAGTATATTATGGATAACTGTAATAATTAGTTCTTATGTACTTTCTATCGGTGTTCTAAGTTATGATAACTCTGTTACCTATTATTTATTAGAATTTTATCTATTGAATGAGATGTCACAATAAATATCATAAAACTTTTGTATTAAAACAAAAATTGTAAAATAAGTTTAATAAGACAAAATAAAATTATATAAAATAATTGGGCTTAAATAGTAGTTTAGTCCTAGTTTTCGTTCGGTTTTTTCAATGTGGTCCTACTTTTGTTTTTTTTTTTCAATTTGGCCCTAATATTAGTATTTTTTTTCAATTTGGTCCTTTTTGCTAACACCGTTAAAATAGTTAACGAATGTGAACAGTAACCGCCACGTGTCATTTTGTGATTTTTTTTAGTTTTTTTATTTAAAAAAATGTACACGTGTCAAGCTCATATCATACCACGTGCCATTTTTGTGATTTTTAATTTTTTTAATTAAAAAAAATCCACGTGTCAAGCTAATATCATGTCACGTGTCAGAATCAGATTTTTATATTCAATTTGGTTCTAATATTCGTTATTTGTTTTCAATTTGGTCATAGTTTTTTTTTAATTTAGTATTTTTGTTCCTCTCCAAAGACAAAATATAATTTGTATATAAATGTTATATAGATATTCTTATTAAAATACATATTTTTATTAAATATTTTTAATTTAAAATTAGAGTTGGTTTAAAATTAAATATTTTTAACCTTTTAAAATTTTAAATTAATGGTGTTATTGTTTTTTCGTTTTAATTTTAAACTAACTCTAATTCTAAATTAAAAATATTTAACAAAAATTTGCATTTTAATATATACAAATTAAATTTTGTCTCAATTTGGAGAGGAACAAAAATGTTAAATTTAAAAAAAAAATAGGACCAAATTGAAAACAATTAACGAATATTGGGACCAAATTGAATATAAAAAACTGACTCTGACACGTGACATGATATTAGCTTGACACGTGAATTTTTTTAAAATTAAAAAAATTAAATTTTAAAAAATAATTAATAAAGTTAAAAATTAAAAATAAAAAATAAAAAATAACAAAAATGACACGTGGCATGATATGAGTTTGACACGTGTAAATTTGTCTTTTAAATAAAAAAATTAAAAAAAATTAAAAAATTAAAAATTAAAAAAAAAAATTACAAAATGACACGTAGCGGTTACTGTTCACATCCATCAACTATTTTAACGGTGTTAATGAAAAGGACCAAATTGAAAAAAATTTACCAATATTAAGACCAAATTAAAAAAAAAAAATCAAAAGTAGAATCACATTAAAGAAATCAAACAAAAACTAGGACTAAACTACTATTTAAGTCAAATAATTGAGGTGTAATAAAATAACTCCAGCAATAAAAATGGTCTTATAAATTCCTAATGGATTATTTATATAAAATGTCCAAAACTTAATCAATGACAGTGGTGTACGTTGACCGACACAGAAAGTAGGAATAGCACCATGTTTTTTGCCCTATCTTACCTGAACTTTAGGTCATAAGTGTTCTTCTGTTAGTAATTAGCGCAGTCACTTAAGCATTAACATTTGCTCAACGCTTCCTTCCTTAACTCTCATCATCTTCTAACTTTCAAAATAATAAAAAATCATCAATCACCCTAAAATAAATAATTGAGGATTAAAACCAAGTCAAATGACATTATTTCTTTCGATAACTACTAAATTTTAAAAGGACTTTTCAAAATTAATAAAGTTAAATAAAAAATACCATTTATATAGCATAAATTAGTCTTATTACCGATTAATGTGGACTTTCCAAAACAAATGCATTTTGGAATGAGTTTTTTTTTTCATATCTTTTTTTTTATGCGGAAATAGGCAGTGAACTTGGCGATATGAAACAGTTGCTAAGGGTATTTTAGTCATTTTAGTTGGTGTGTAGGTGCATTTAGGGATATTGGGGTGCATCAAACGATATCATACCCTACGTCGCATCCATAGTTCAAACTCATACAATAAAATCCAAATCGAATCTGGACTGACTTACAAGCCCAAATGGGAATGTAATTCGATTGGATCTATAGCCTTTTGACTTGGGCTCAAAAACCAGGGTGCAGATCAAGTTCAAATATAAGGCAGTTGTTGAATTAAATATTATTTTTTATTATATTTGGTTATTCTTTATTCTTTTTATCCATGGATATTTTTCAGTAATACTTGCTTATTTAAAATAATGTAATTATATAAAGACGCATAAATATACATCATTTTAATCACATAAGCTTGTTTATCTAATTTCTAAAACAAATGTAAGAAATAAAAAAAAGAGATGAGTGATATAGACTTGAATGAAGAAATATTATTTTTAAATCACGAGTCTTGCATATCTCTCCAAATCTTTAAAGTACACACACATGTATTAGAAAACTCCAAAGTCATCAGTTATTTCAATATTTAACATCGTTAAAAAACTAAAAGTACATGCACTTCATTATATTTTATTCTAACTTGAAATTGATTAAAAATTGTGATCAAGAAGAGTACATTATTTATTTATTAAACACGAGAGAAAAAAACTATTCTAGATTGAATTATTGAGTCATATACTCTTTATAGGGTGGAATCCAAACTAAGACTGAAGTTGTCAATTCAATTTGTGCATACTAATATTAATATATATTTTTTCGTTACAACATAAACTACTATATTTTAGGGGAAACTGATACTAATTCAATCATACGAAAACTAATTTTTATTCTATTCGGTATGACAATTAAAATATAAATATTTTTATTGTATTATAATCATAAAAAAATAAATAATAATAATATGTTATTATTATCATTCATTAAATTTAGTTATTTTTATTCATAATATAATCAAAATTATTAAATAAATTATCAATAAAAATAATTAGAAATAAGATTTTTAATAACGGTTGAGATCAATTTATAATGATAGTTTTAAAAAATTGTTATTTATTCAATTGTTGTTAAAAGTTAAACGATATAATTATGGTTGTAATTATCATTATTTTTACTTATATACAACAACAATTGTGAAGAAAATGATTGGTATTTTGTTGACATAATAAAAAAAGTGTATATAACGATGACACTAGTAGAATTCTCCTTCTTCTAACGAAAAGTAATAAGACAACACAAATGTTCTTCTGTTTATAGAATCACAAATGTTATTATTCTCCTTGCAAAAAGACTTAATTACAAGAAAAAATGTTAATAACATAACGACAATACAAGAGTGGTGACAACCATTATTCCTCTTCTTAAGAGTGACAATAAAATGGAAATAATGAGCGATGATAATGCATCACTCTATTGGGAGCTTTAAAATCGTGTAAGAAAAAAAAAATCAATGAGAATAAATGAAAGAAAAGAAATTAAACGTAACTTTTGACGATTATGGTTATTTATATAATTATCACGGAAGTGGTCAAATGCTGAAAATTCACCTAAAACTTTCATTAAAAATCTTACTTTAACATTAAATTAATCATAAAATCACCACTATTACCTTTCTGACAACAATTATCAAACTTTTAACGATATGTTATTTTAACCGTAAATTAATTGTAAACTTATCACTACCATCGACTTTTTATGGTGATTTACATAAAGTCGCCATTAAAAATAACTTCAAAGTTTTAAAATTTTAATTACATTTTCAAAACTATTACTAAAGAAATCATAATTACATTTGTAAAAAAAAAAAAAACAAAAATTAAAAAATTTTAAGAAAGATGCATTAATGTATCAATTTCGGAAAAAAATTAAGAGGATTACATTAATCTACCGACTACCCTATGTATGTATATAATTAAATTAAAAACAATATCCACCATGATCATCTCTCTAGACATAGCCTAGGCAATATAATTGGTCTACAATTATATTTAATAGCTTTATTCTTCAATAATATCGAGAACTATAAATATTATATTGAGAAGTATGAAATAATCTATAAAATTATACTTAACCATGCACGCCACTTAGTTTTGTCTTACATTTGATTTGAATTATTTTTGCGTCTAGATAAAGATTCTCGTAATTATCCTATAATACGTACATTGCATTCTCTATTCGCAAAACCATTTTATTTCCAAACTTCATTTTCTTTTCCATTTTTTTAAGGATACATATGTCATGTGTTGTTGGATTAGTATTTAGAAGAAACGTGAGAGTAATTAAAATATTTGCTTAGTGCTTGCCATAAGATAAACAAATAACACATATTTTAATTAGAAGTTAGGATTCAAATATGAATGATTAGTAAAGCCATCAAGAAACGAATATTAAAATTTGGGCACCATTCCAATTATGACCAATCAAATAACGGGTGCTTAATTGGACCGACTAATACTATAAATATTTTACATCATAGTTTAGTGGATGATTAATACATCTAATCAACTTCTTTTTTTTATTCAATTATATATTTTGTTATACCATGAAAAGGGTCTAGAATGATGACGTGAGCAATTATCCCTAAAAAAATGTGACTAAAATTGGAAAGCAACTTAATGGATTTATTTTTTAAAAGCCACCCATTCTAGCTAGGAGAAGAATAATTCAAACCAATATAATAGAGTTATGTGACAGAAAAGTATTAAAATAAAAACTATAATAAAACTTGTTCATGTATTTTTTTTTTTTTTTGAGTCTTTGGTTTTCTATGATGAAGTTAGTTTATGACACTTTGAAATCGCCAGAAAACTAATACTTTGTGCTTGTTTTGTTAATATTAAGGTTCGATCAAAAAAATTGTAAAAAAAAATTCTGAGAACTGATTTTAATTTCTTTACCTTAATAACTTAAGTATGAAATCTTAAATAAATTGATATGTTAAATTTATTTTCAACAGATAAACATAATTATATGCATGACTATGTCTATAATATAGTAAAACTTGGAATCTTGTCCATTTAGATAAGTTGGTCATAAGAATCACGAATTCTGTTGTGACCCAGCATAAATATTTTATTTACAGAGACAACATTGACCCGTTTCATTTGTCCAAACTCCAAAATTTAGAAATAAAAAAGAAAAGAATTTTTTCCCTAAGAAACAATATACTTTGAAAGCATTTTCTATGACTTTCAAAACACATAAAAGTCGCCACAAGATATATTTAGGTAAACTGAATTGCGTTGTGAGGTGTCTAAATTTAGAAGCATACCTTATTGATAGGTTATATTTTTTCATATATGGTTTATGGTCATGGTCATGGCATAGTTATGGTCATTGAGAGATTGTGGTTCTATATGGTTATATGACATTAGTCTTACACATATAAGACCTTAGACACCACTTTTACACCAAAACCTTAAGGCAATGTTGTTATGGACCTTTATTCTTATATAGTGTTTAACTTTGTCTTTTCTATCCAATGTGGGACTTTGATTCACACTTGGACTATTCCCAACACTTATAAAGAGAAATTTAATATTACTTATTACAAAATTAATAAGGAAATATTCTTACTACATGAACAAAAAAATGAGTAAAAGGTTGTACATAATTTGTTTTTTCATTTTTCACTTTTCTTAAGTTTTTATAGGTTATTGGGTATTATGTTGCTGTTACATTATTGATAATTAAAAAAACAATCCACAATCTATTATATAATTTTTTTTATTAATTTTTATTCTTTAGTGTAAATTAGGAATGCTAAATGAACATGTTTTTTGTGGATATTATTCAAATTTGTTATAACTTTTTAAAAAAATGTCTTATATTAACTTGTACAATATGAATGAGTAATATTTAATCCTTTAAATTGGGTACGAGGAGGAGAATGTAGATATATATTTGCTTCTTAAAGTCTCCATACATGTTTTTTATCCATTATAGTTTTAAATTATTAAAACATCTTTAATTTATTAGGTAATGTATCAGGTAATGTATAAGAATTATATTATTTTTTTCTTTGTCCTAGTTTCATAACTTAATTATAAAGTACATATTTGTTTATTTTTACTCTTTTAAATAAGTAAGTGATTTTTATTCAAATTTTATTTGATAATCTTATTTGATATTTATAAAATTATATTTTTTTGTCTTGATATCATTACATGAAAATTATATATTATTGATGAATCTAATACGTCAATAATAAAAAAAATATGTCAGTAATCAATTTTATTGATAATGAAAAATCCGTTATCAAAATAGTCATTGGTAAACTTTAATAATAAATGACGAAATCCATTAGTAATTACTGAAGAACACAAATTCATCGATAAATATCTGTCGATAATTACTGACAGATTTTAGTCGTTAGTAAAATACATGATTGAGTCTTCTTTTTCCTCCTTTTTTTTCTCTTCTTTTTACTTTTTTTTCTTCATCTTCCTCCTATCCTCCTCCTCTCATCTTTTTTATGCATTCTCCACTTGACTTTGAACAAATGGTCTCTCTATATTTTTCTTTGTCATTGATACACTTCCTATATGTTGCAAATGATTTGGTTTTGTTCCTAATACAAATGAAAAGTGCTTAACCAATGGTACATGTGCTTTTGAAATTTCTTCTCCACACTTCACCCACAACTTTTAAATTATCATGTACACTATTAAGACAAAATAATTAACAATTAAAATATTTAGTTTTCGTAATAGTAAAATATAAGTGTTATGAATATGATCGGATCAAATAAAGAAAGATTTCAAATATAAAGTAAATTTAATGGTTGTATGACACTTAAAATATTAACATATGAACAAAATTATAAATTAATTTGATGTCTCTAAATATTCTCATATTTGATCTTATTTACATATTTCAGCTTAAAATTTATACCCATAATTCAAATATATATACTCAAATCGGAAAACATTAACAAGACAAAAATATAACTTTTATCTATTAAAATAAAAATTAGAGTATTATTTTACTTAGCAAATTATTTTTCCATTGAAAATACACTAAGTTCCATTAGATCTCATACATGTAGCCTTCTATACTTCCATTGCACTTGGTCATTTTTCACTTTTGAATTCTTCTTTCTTTTTAAAAATAAATAAAATAAGGTGATGTTAAATTAAATAGAAGAACAAAAAATAATCTTGTATATGTGAAACATAAAAAAAAATCATATAAAATCTAGTTAAAATTTGAACAAATTTGTACATATAAAACATAAAAGTAGCATTGTCATTAGGGATGTCAAAAAAATCCGTACCCGTGGGTATCCGCGGATAAAACCCGCAACAGATAGAAAATGAATATTAAAAATGGATACCCGCTACTCGCGGATACGAGTATTTTTGATACCCGCATGTTAACGGGGCGGGTATGGATATCATAGTATCCGTACCCGCTAAACTTTAATTCAAAAAAACATCCTTATATATATATATATATATATATATATATATATATATATATATATATTAGTAAAAACATTATGAATCTTCATTTAATAATGGTGGTCGGATTCTTACCCCACAACAGAGTAGATTACTTCCAGATACTGTGAAGGTATTGATGTGTCTCCAAGACCGGTTATGGATCAACATGGAAGGTAATGAAATTAACACTTTTACTTAGATATTTTAATTAAGTGATTGTTAGAAATTTTTAATGAACTTCTTATGTCTTCAGGCTCTTCTAGATTAAAATTGGACAACATGAAACTTTATACAATGTTGCAAGAGGTGAACATTGATGAAGTTAGTAATTTCTTTAATATTTCATTCAAAAATAAACTACAATATAAATTGTTAGTGATTTTTTATTTGTTTATTTTTCAAGAATCAATCGGAGAAAGGAGACTTGTTGATCCAAGCACTAATTATGGTTAAATATTTGTTTTTTTAAATATTTGTGTAAATACCCGCAGGTACCCGTGGATACCCGCAGATATGAAAAAAATAGGCGGGTACCCGCATAACGGATACCCGACGGATATGGGTACGGGTACGGGGCAAATATTTATTCAGCGGGTAGGGTACGGGGGAACTACTACCCGTACCCTACCCGCCCCGTTGACATCCCTAATTGTCATCTCAAATATCTTTCGGATAATTGATTTTGTGTCAATAATTATTCTATTCTCTTGTTTCGACTAACTTCATTTTTTAAAACAGAGGAATAATCAACAATTCTGCATAGGAACTCGCCCAAGCTAGAAGCTCTCGCTTGGGCGAGAGGGTCATTCTCGCTTAGGCGGGTCACTCTCGCCTGGGCGAGACTCAAACAATGGACAACTCTGAAACTGAGCGAATTCTCGCTCAGGCTAAGCTGTTTCACTTAGACGAGAGTGTCTCTCGCTCAGGCGAATCCAGCTCGTCTAGGCGAGACCTCGCGCAATTGCAGAGGTGAATTTCTGGTATTTTCGCTCAAGCGAGAGCTACTCGCCTGGGCGAAATCAACAGAATTCCAATCTATTTTCACATGCAGAGCCACACAATTCATACTAGAAACCCAATTTCCTTACAACAATTAATCCAAACATCAGTCAAACATAGGATCATGCAAATCTAAGTTCTCATAGAACATTTCTACTAAATTTGAGCAAAAGGTAGCTTCCCTTACCTGTTATCCTGTTTAGACAGCTTTATAAACCTCAACGCCTTCAAAACGTCAACACCTCTAACTCATCAGGATGCTCTATTTACACATAGAAACATCACAAGAACGATCAGGACATACCGTTATGATCATTGATCAGCAGAGACTCATACTGATGATTAAAATATTGCATGCAAGCGAAAGAGGGCTTGCATGCAACAGAAAACAGAAAAAGACCAAAAAGAGAGCGAAAACTCAACTTACATGAACGGAGAATAACCATTAATGCAGTTTTATTTTATTTAAAGGACAAAAATATTCATAAGTATTGTTCAATTATATTTAATATTTTATTTAATGTTACCAAAAAAAGTTAAAAAATAATTAAATATCATAGTTAACTATAATTTTCTATAAAATTCAATTTGTATTAATTATTTTTAATCGGTAAACACCCAATTAACAAAATTCAATATTATTTAATTCGTAAAAGAAAAATGAAACTATTAAATTAAAAAAATTATATTCATTAACTTTTTAAGTTAGAAGTTCAAGATATGTTAAAATTTGAAATATAGAACGAATTTCAATTATTCTCTAACGTTCAGGAACTAAATACAAATTGTAAGAATAGACAGGTTTCAAATATCGCCAAAACAAACTTAAGTATCTTCGTTATAAATATTTTGTGATTTATGATTTTGTTACAACAGTACCTTCTTTGATGGATTCTTTTTCACCAATAATTTTGTACCAAAATTTTCCTTGTTTTATGATGAATATTAATACGTTTAAGTAGTGTAATTAGACTATCTGAAGACTTCTTCAAATTTTAACTCTAAAACTAAACAGTTGCTTGTAGGGCAACAACTTTAGGTTTTTCATCTGGAAGAAGTATATATATTATACACGTGAATGAAATTTCCGTAAAACCGAAGAAAATTAAAAGCAGAAAGATCAAAAGTATTTTTAAAATACTTTTGAAAGTTATATGGTCATAACTTGTAACCTTATGCGAGGATAATATATATATATATATATATATATATATATATATATATATATATATATATATATATATATATATATATATATATATATATATATATTAAATATACATAAAGGGTA
>Ga0214543_1001122_pt1 | contig 50160 bp, 24 predicted proteins | sample CNSS2metaG_FD_160094 | JGI IMG/M metagenome (GOLD analysis project Ga0214543, IMG submission 160094) | Root nodule microbial communities from cowpea collected in UCLA plant growth center, Los Angeles, California, USA - CNSS2 | ecosystem: Host-associated > Plants > Roots > Nodule | place: USA... | reverse complement strand
CGTAGTTATAGGGATTTATTCTTTCTAAGTATATGGTCTGTTACATATGTATATGTTTAAATAGGTCAATTGACCTAATAATCATCAATAAGGAATAAAGCAATTATTCCCTTCTGTTTTCAAGACAAATGATAAAAATATGCATAGAACTGTCTAGCAAAGACAAGAATGATAAGTCATTACGAAGTCAAATAGGTAATATTATGGCTTACTCTACGTATAGTTCCCCTGAGAGAAGCAATCTCCAGATCATCAAGTGGAAAATGACATACCTAAAAGTACAGCCCACAAAAGCAAGAAAAATGAAAAAAAAAAAAATCAACATTAACGTTTGGGCTCATAGGGTGCCTAAAAATATGCCAGCACAGAATCAAATATATCTAGATTCAATCATTCAATCTAATATTTGAATATAAGTACCTCTAAGCTAGCTGAATAACACGGTCGAAAATCTACATTAGCCCTCAATTGTCCCTTATGAAGGGAAACGGACAACACTGTTCCACTTTTCAGACCACTTTCTCCACTGAGCTGTAGCGGGCCAACAAAATCCACCACAAGACTTTCATCAGACCTACCAGAGGCATTTAACTACACTCCAATAAACAATGGAAGTTAGAAAAACTCATATATGTAGAATAAAGCCAGACAATTTGAAATTGTTTCTCATAAGGATGTTTGAAACTTACAGACATAAACATCTATACCCTTAACTAAATAACTACATTTTTTAAATATGGATACCCGAGGGGGAAAAATCCTTTTGAAATAAAATACAAATATAAATAATATTATAAATTGTACAAAGGAGAAATATCCCATTTAATATAATTCACGTGTACATGTGGATGAGTTGACCTACACATAAAACTATGTTCATATCAATCACTTTCCTTAACCAAAGGACAAAAATCATAAGCAAAGCAGGGCCTGCATAATTCTCTGGGAGAGTTTCATCCTGAAGTCTAAATTCAACCTTTTAAATTTATTTTCGAAAGAAGCAAGATCCAACAAAAATCTACAAATTAACTTAACACTCGCACATAAATCAGGTTCAGGAAACTTCTCACCAGGCTTTATATACCAAACATCCTCAAAACGATTTTGGTTGTGTGTGACAGGAGAGAGAGGATTAATTGAAACATATTCACTTGCTGGAATAGATCTAGAGATTTCATCCATCAAAATTTCAAACATAATGATCCATAGATATTTCAAAAAGGAATCTTGGTAAAATATTGCCAGTAAGGAACAGTTAACCATTCAACTGATTCATTAAGTCAACAAGCAATTACTTGTTAACAGCTCTTCCAACACATTAATCATTAGCCAATTAACTGCTCACGAATCTAAAAACCTTCACCAAGAACTTATATCCCCCATCCCCACCCATATTTATTCAATTAAAATCTCTTTAACAGAATCCTAGTCCATGATTTTGTAAACACACCTCCCCCCATCCCTAAAAAACAGAACTGTACTACAATTTGATAATACCAGGCAGCAAGTTTGTTAAGTTCATAATATCTCAAAATGAAACAACTTTTATGCGGAGAAACTTTTATTCGTCACCTTTAAATATTCGGGAGAAACACTCAACGACCCAGACAACTGAGGTGCAAGCATCAATTGATTAACTTTGAGACCAGAGATTGAAACCTCCCCAACGAGACTATCTGCATTTCCTTTCTCCAACATACTCACATGTTTCTTGTTCTTGTCAAAATTTTGTTCAATAATAGTGGTACTAGATTTTAAAAGGTTTCCCTGAAACTTGACTCTTCCGGCTGCTTTCAAAATCAAAGGTCTTGGAAAATCCATCACATAAGGAGTAACCAAACTAAAGAATTCAAATTCATGCATGTGCAAATCAAAATCAACTCCACCAACAATAAATGGAATGGCTCTCGATGCATTAAACTCTTCTCTAAGAGAGAAATGATCAGAATAAGAAGTTTGAACTTTCACATACAAATCAAATGCAGCTGAAGCAAAATTAACAGTAATGAAATTATGGGAGATTATGATATCTCCTCTAGCATCATTAAGAGACCCTTCTCCTGTCGGTGCAGTCCATTTTATATCAAACCTCCTGCAATAAAAAAATTATAAAACAACTAATTGAGAAGGAAAGCAATATTAACAAGTTGGACAGGCCCCAACTTGAAGTACAAGAAATGTCGATAATAAGAAAAGGAGAAATCATTGCTAATGTAAATATAATCAACAATTTTGAGTGGTGATAAAGGAATAATCTTACGGTCTTAAAAGAGATCCTGAAAGTTTTGTGTTCTCATTCAAAACCCCAAATTTGAGTGGCATCAAATGATGATAACTGGGAACATAGCGAAGCATAATTTTCTCAAGGTTAAAACTTCCTGAGAAGTTTGCATCTATTGCTTTGTCATCATCCAAAGCCTGAGAACAAATTATTACACACTAGCAGGGTGAGGGAAAACTGTAAAGAAAACTGGTGCAGAGGCATACACATGGGACAAGATATTCACATTCTGAAATTTTGTTTTAGCCAATCAATGAAACCTATTAATATCCTGATTTGTGAGAATGAGAATAACTACCTTTCATGTGATATTTTTACTTGACTGAGTCATATATGGACTATGGATGACCTATGAAGTATGAGAGAATAAATTTGTATCCATAGCAAACAAGTGACAGAAAATGAAAATAATTTTTTGACAAAATTCATCCCCTACCTAAAAAAACATATCATAAAAGGAGTATGAATAATGGTGACAAAAATTACATGGCTAAGCAAAAACTTCCAAGAAGTCCCTCTCCAACATAAATAAGTAAAGAAATAAATATAACATTGTAAATTGGGTAAAACATTGGTGATCCACCATTGTATTAACATGGTATCACCTCTATACATTCTAGGAAACTGGAAAAAGAAAGTGGTGACTATTTGCTAAATAAAAGCATGCTACTTCATGGCTAAGAAAAGAAAAAAAAAAAGTACTATTAAATAGTTTACAGGTAATAATATACCTCTGAGCATATCCACACTGTCCCAGCCCCTTGAATTTCACCACCATCCACAAGGCTCGCCCTGATTCCATACAAATCAGCAATCTGTGCTATGCAGTGGAAGTGTTACCAAACAACGAGTCAAAACTATGAACCACCGAGTGCAAAATTATTATCACTTTCAACTTACACAGTTATCAGTGTTGAAAGTGAAATTGGCAGATACATGCGAGAAAGGCACACGATCAAATACTGCCAATGCTCCAGCCTCCATACTTTTAGCAAGTACTTCAGATGCTTCAGTTGTAGGAGTGTCCACATGTAAAGAAGAGGATGTCCTAGAAAGCATCCCAGTTCCCACAAATATAGGAGTATCCAGAGGGCCTTGACAATTAAAAAGGGCAGTCACTGATCCTGCAAGCTGCAATCAATAAACTTTGATTATGAAAAAAATTAGGGATGCTCATTGGCTCGGGTTACCTGATGACCCAACCTGACCCAATTAAATTCGGTTAGCGGTTGGATAATAGGTTTAGTATGGGTGACTTGAGACTCGCTCTAATACTAGTGTTTTGGACAAATTGCATTATGTTTTTCTTTTCATGTCTTGAATTAGTTTGGATTAACTTGTTATGACTTTACTAATTGGCTTACTCGAAACCTTGAATTTATTTTTGTGAAGATTGTGTTATTTTTTAATTAGGTTGATAATTGAAAATTACAACTTATAATAAAAGAAAAGAAAGTTTTTCAAAATCTTAATCCAATTGACCCAACCCGCTAAAGAATGGGTAGGGTTGTTGAGATCAGTTTTATAAAAATATAAGGATCAAAATGTAAGGTTTTCAAGTAGGAGCTTGTTGAGATCTCATTTTGCCTGTAGAGTAAAGCTTATGATCTAGCTTTTGAGATTGAACTGGCTTAGACCAAATTGAAAAGGACTAAAACAAAAGAACGAGACGCTTGTGGGGACCAAATTTAATCAAATTACTTTTTTAGGAGACAGTGGAAATTGACATCAGGCACATTATGTCTAAATTTTGAAAAATCTATTTAACTTCTATGAAAGTCATAGACAGCTTCTGCTTCACAAAAGTCTTTGGAAAATCTAACCTAAATTTTAGAAAAAGCCATGTGTTAGCTATGAAATATGGTGAGTATATAGAAATAATGGTACAGTGGGACCGCAATTTAAAAATAACAGAAAAATTGAAAGCAATGAACTAAGTTTATGAATGACTTTAATGGCACTGTTTTCAGATTTAAAAACTGCAACATAAAGAAAGAAAAAAATATAAAAATGGAAACGTTCAACCTACTAGAAAACTTGAACATGTCTAAGTTAATGCATCAAACTGAAGAAAACATACAGGAAACAAGAGAGATCTCATATTGAAAGTTCTCATCAGCGCATTCACTTCAACACTGGGAACCTGGAAAGTTGATCAACAATGTATTAGGGAAGATGAAAAAACAGTAACTTTTTCCTCAAATTCAATGAGGAGAGTATAGTTGAAGACAAAAACAATAGAAGACTGATTATGAGTGAACATTATAGAGTGCACGCTTCATACTCAGTTCAATGATACACATACACAGAAATAACTAATACAGAATACTGTTCACAAGAAAGGGTAATTAAACTATTTTCCTAGATTACAATGAACATAAGCATTAAAGCGAGCTAAATCTAATTGTAATCAAGTTATCTATAATTCCAACACATCCCCTTGACCAAAAGCATCGAGCTTAGTGCAGATATAAAATATTTTTGGTCCCCCTCCCTTGAGAACAAATCAGCCAACTGATAATTTTTCATAACTATATTATTAGTAAGAAGTATCTACCAGCTTTGCCAATGACTACTTTATCAGAAAACCTGACTGGGCACCTGTGGGATCCCTTGTCCTAACCACATTGTTTCCATCCATAAGACTCAAACCTAAGCCAATGCTTAATAGTATATAGTGTCCAGTATCACTCAGACCACTTGAACCTGACGAAGTATGTGCTAAGTTCTCCAAAAGTATTCATTAAAGTGATAGTGAATTTCTACATGTTCAGTTTGTTTATGGAAGATTGGGTTAGAAGAAATCTCTGATTGTCACAAATTAGCTTCATAGCTTTGCTCTCACAGCACAACATTTCAACTTTTAAAAGTTGTTTATAACATATGAATTCACCTTTAGTGAAAGTCATAGCTTAGTATTAGCTTCAGCACTTGATCTTTGTAAGCACATGCAAGTTCTTGCTTTACAATGAACTTGGATTTCCTCCAAAGAGTTACCAAGAGGTGGACCTCCTAGGCCACAGTACTAATGACTTCTTTGGGTTATCCTTAATTGTAGTCTCAAGGATGGCGGTTTAGTCCCATGTTGACCAGAGATATGGCTTAAATAGAACTTATATAGTTTTAACAATTCTCACCTTACAAACAGGTTTTGTAAGGTTGAGATAGGTCCTCGGTCCAAATTCTAAGATGAAATCCCCTAAGATATCTATCACCAAAATACAGGGAGAGCGTAGATGAGTGTGCAATCAAACAGAACCAGGCAATTTTCTGGTGCATCTAGAATCAGGACATGCTATAATTTCTCTCTTCTGGTATGAACATTATTTTTATGAAGAATCATTCTCGATTGATTCTTAGGTTCAAATCAGTGTACAGAATCAGCCTAGTATCTCAATTTATTTACCCTCGTTGTAATGGTTCCACAAGTAAGAAATACAATTAATTTTTCTTGTCCAACATTTTTTTCTTATTTTTATTTTCTAAATTCAAAGACATCAAGGAGAACATACAACTAAGTTCTAGGAACCTAATACAGCAGAATGGAGAAATACTCCTCAAGGTGAACACTAGTGCTTTGATACCATGTCAACTTTTAAAATTTTAGACTAGAAAAATGCAAGAATGACGGCCAGTAATGTGTTATCAGAGTTTACTCACATTTTCCTATAACCTAATGCAGTTATTTATAATACTAATAAGGTCAAGTCATAGTATAAAACCAAGCCCTCTATTAGTGACCCTGCTATCTTCTAACAATAAATAAATAATTTTGAACTCAAGCACACACACATAAGGGAGTACCTGACACAGAAGATGAAATTCTCCTTCCTCAGGATGGATGCCAAAATCTCCAGATGCTTCTAGAGGAATACTGCCAAACCAGCCACTTGTATTATGTAGAAATATACTTTGACCACGAAAACATAAACTTCCTGATGTGTTCTGCAAGTGCAGGAACATAAACAAGAGAAGAGAACATCTTTTAATTTTAAGCGTGCCAGCAACAGAAATATGTAGTTGCTGCAGATCAATATGCCTAAGCACTTTATACGAGACCAAAGGTCCAGTAGTCATCAACGGTTACTAGTATGTGTCAGATTTAATCTAAAACCCATTGGTATTAAATGAAGTTGCTCAACAGATATGTCACATTATAAGAATTGAGACAGACATGTGAGACTTCCCAAAAACCCCCTCCAAAGATGCCATACCGTGTCAAATTTCAACTAAAACCAATTGGCATTAAATAAAATTGTCCAACAAATACATAGTCGCACGCCAAGAATTGGGGCAGGCTATTTACTCATTAGCAGAAATAAAAACTAAAATAAACCTACACAGCTAGGGTTTGTACCAAACATGATCCCTCATCCCATGTAAATTATAATTTCAGACATCCATTCAGTGCATCACATCAAATAAGATACAAATGTTGCTATTTTCTTCCCATTCTTCACAATTAATATCGTTGTTTGTCAAAAACTAAGTATTATTTCTGGTACAAAAATGTCACATATTTAACGAGTAAACAACACTTCTAATATTCATATAGAAACTAATAAATAAAAGTCTAATTAGGCATCTATAAGAATAGACTTTATTAAAAAGTTGTTTTGAGTTGTACCTAGGGACCCAAAGATGCTTGTTTTCTAATCTTTCTATCTTTCAATGTATCTCAAATGAATCTACCATTTCTATATAAATATGAGAACCTAAGAGAGACTTGGATAAGCTCTATAAAGTCTCTCTTTAGTTGGTATTGGAGCAAGTTGATCCCACTTTGCATGTCTGTCTTTTCCGCAAAAGAAAATGTTGTCCAACCATTGTCTGCTATCATCTACTGTTGTCAAACTGTCACAGTTTTCTCTAAAGATCACCGAATCAGGAGAGTCTCTTTGGATGACGGCCAACCCCGTGGGTCCCAAAGGCAGAAACTAGTCACACGCAACCATGCACAGCCTCTTTGCCAACATGCCATCTTCCAACCATCAAAGTGACATTGTGCAGCTGCAGCTGGATACGTTGTCCCCTATTTGTCCCTTCCTCACGGGTGGATTGTTTGGCTCCCTTTTTTCTTTGTAGAGTTTCCACTTTACCCCCTCTTTTCTTATCGTAGATGGCTTATGAGCCAACAGACTCAAGTTCTCCCATCATTACGTTAGAAAAGCTTAATGGGAGGAATTATTTATCTTGGACAACCTCTATTGAACTTTGGTTTCTTGGCTTTTGGTTTTATGATCACTCGGAAAAAGATGTTAGCAAGTTCTCATAAGAAAATACTGCACAATGACAAAAATTGGACTTTCAACTTTGTGCTCTATTCTGGCAATTTGTGGAACCCTCAACTATAAAAACATACACAACCTCTTAAAAAAGCTTAGTGTATTTTTGCAAATGGCACTTAGTGGCTCTATGATTTTGCGCACAAGCTAGCATCCCTTAAACAAATAGATTGTGATATAACGTCTTTTATTGTTGAAGGTTAATCTGGTATTAAAGAATTGAAGATGTTCTTGGAAGTTGTTCACGATCCTTCATGCAATGAATCCAAATTTTGATTATATTCAGGATCACATGTTAACAGGTCAAGAAGTTCAAACCATTGAAAACTTAAGAACACGACTTCTTCATGTTATAGCTCTCAAAGGTAGAAAATATCAAGAATTTGCTAAATCCTCTGCTATGGTATCTACATGTGGAAAAGGAGGTCATGTCATTAGATGAGGACATGGTGATAGTGGTAGGAGTCGTCCTCAATGCATGCATTGTAAAATAATGGTCATTCTAAAGAAACTAATACTCTTTCCACGGCTTTTCTGACAAGACAGTCAATATCTTGAAATCTAAGATTGTTGAACCAAAGTTTTCTAGTGAGGAATATCAATAATATTTGAGGTTAAAATCCAACAACTTAGCACAATCATCTACAAATCATAGTTTGTCAACAGCTTTCATTTACAATATTTGTAAAGACAAAGTCCGTGGATAATTCACTCAGGTGCTTATGGTCATACATTTGGTAATACCTCTTTACTCCCTTCCCTTTCTTGGTTCCAATGATCAACTTGCAAATGTGTTAACAAAATCCTAGAAGGGGCCTCAAATTGAACTTACTTGTTTTAAGCTTGGTACATATAATTTGTGTGCTCCATTTTGAGCGAGAGTGTTAAAATAGGCTTTATTAAAATGTTGAGTTATAAATAAAAGTACCTAGGGTCCGACAAGTGTCTTTACCCCTTTTCTCTCTTTCATTGAATGAGCTCTCTAAAATATATTTGCTCTCTCTTTATTTTTCTCAAGTGCATCTTTGAATATAAAGCATACTTTTGTTGAGCAATATAAAATACAATGCATATATAACGAAGGATAAAAAATATACCACAAAAGAAGTTTCAAATGGCAAAAAAGAATTGCACAAGATATCCTAGTGTAGATGAGAGGAAGACATACAGAAAAACAAGATGGAGCATCCGACACTTGGAAATTCAACCCCGTTACATCAAGCTGTCCATAAAGATTTGGAAAAGCTTCACCCTTCGACATGCACAAGTGAACCTAAATATAGGGAATCAATATATCAAGCAGGTGAAATCCAGTTATTAGGAAGCAGCAGCCTGTCATTGCCAAGATAATTATCAAAAGTACGAAGAACTTGTTGTAACATCAGATCCTTGAATTTTCAAAACCTAAGCCAAAAGATATAACATGTATGTGTTTCTAAAACAACATAAATACAATATATAATAATCAACTATGTAGTTGAATCTGTACAAGGGAAGCACCTTACATTGACATATCCAGGTAAAAGTTACAAAGGACCTCCACAATATAGGCATGCTTGGTTAGAGAAGGCTATAAATGGGCATAACACTCCTTAAGCTTTTAAGTATTAAACATATAATACACTTGAAAGAATTATAACCAAAAGAAAGCTATTTTCTAGATAACCATATGAGCAGAGTAATAACCAGGGACACTGAAGCTTCAGTTAGCCTCACCAATGATAAATCATAGTTCCAATCTGATGCAGAGCAACATGTCCTTTAGGATCTAGGTAAACCAAAATACGTCGTTGAAAGCACTATGTTTTACTTTGTTGAGAGACAGATAAAAGCTAATAAGGAGGGAAAGAAGCACAGCAAACAAATCCATTGTTCAGGTCTTACTCAAACAAATTATTCTAGTTTAGGAGGCACATTTAGGTTTATAGCAGCCCTGAGAATCAGCAACAAGTATTACTCAGCAAATACACTAAAATTTAATCACAACTGAAATTAAAATCAACATTACAACATTTCCAAATAGAATTTGAAAGTAACTAAACTTTGGTTAGAGAAACACCTCACCACTTGCCCTCCCTTTAGACCATGTTATTGGAATGTCTAGTATCCTTTCAAAGAGCTGCATAGAACATGATCCAGACATAAACTACATGCCAGCCGTACAAATTAATTGAAATTAAGGAAGATGACGAAATACTGAAACTCCAGGTTACTATATATATACCTTACCGGGACAAAAAGATGGTCAGTTTTCAAATTAGCATGCCATTTCTCCTCGACAGAGTCAACAAAAACGTCAACAGACAACCAGCCATCACCTTCACTTTTATCATCTGATCTCCAAGTCTTGCAATTTCCACTCAGTTTTAAATTTATACAGTTGTAGTGGTTATGAAACTTCGTATGGCCATTGACATTCTCTATCACCCTGAAAGTAAAGCATAGAGAACAATTAAATTGATATCGATCATAATTTTCAAAATAAGACTTCAATTCCAATATTAAACCAGCTCTTCAATATTTACAACTATGACTTCACCTACAAGGCACAAGCTTACAATCAATAAAAGAATATTTTACTTAAAAAAAGTTGACACAAGCTTACAATCAATAAAAGAATATTTTACTTAAAAAAAGTTGACATCTCGCCTTTTTATCCAAAAATATGAAGATTATCAAGATGCTAACAAATTTAAAAGTTCAGCATCAACTCTAGTGAAGGGTTACATATTCACCAAGTCTCTAAGAGGACCAAGGATTGATTATTTGGAGTAAGTTGGCCACTGACAACTTATATGTTCCAGCTTGAGGGGCAGTATTATAATTATAGAAAAAAGAGCAAATTCTATATAATCATGAATATCCAAATTATACACGTATTATTAGGAACGTTTTTATTTATTACTACATCGTATCTTCATTACTAAAGGATGCCAAATCTCTTAGTATGTTGATTTTTTTTCTCTCACTATAAATAAAGCATTTGTGTTGTCTCAAGAACACAGTTTTAACTCAATCTCTCTTTCTACTAATTAGCGTAACCTCTCTAAACACCTGTATCATATTAAAAATATAAGTTAGTACATCATTTCTTTTCCATAATAAGTGATAATAATAATAAGTCATAATAGATCTCACCTGACTTCCCTGTCCCCGTATGCAAGCAGCATGACGGTTGCACCTCTAACATGAACAGAATCAAATGTAACAGGAAGAGTTTTATTTAGGCCTTCAGACTGCTGAACATCTACCCTATCTACATGTTCTGAAACAGTATCTTCAACTTTGAGACCCATTTCAGACTTCCTCTTTTCAATATTTCTAAAACAAGAGGTGAAGCCAATTTTTTTAATCAAAGTCTTGAACGGAACTTCAAAATATGTAGCCAACTGAGACGTTTGCTTCACTGAAATCAAATCTCTTTGGCCCTTAGTTGCAGTAACATCAATTGGACTTTGTGCAACGTGATGTCCCAACTCCTCCTTTTTCTCTGTACGAATATCTGCATTGGCATGTTCTGCGACATCCTTGCTAGATTGTAAATGTTCGTGTTTGCTCTCACTTGTTTTTGAAGGAAGATCACTGGAAAATTTTAAATCATTTGAATGACCATTGATATTTTCATTTGATGAAGGAGACCAGATTTCCAGATCTCTGAATTGTGTTCCATTTTGGTTATCATTGTTTCTATTATCATCAGCACTGGCAAAAGATACAGCTTTTTTGTCAACATCACTTTTTACCAACTGCGTATCACGATCTCTAGAATGAAAAAATCTAGAAGATGATGAAGGCTGCTCAAACTTCCCATATGAACTGCGAAAATATGCATTTGCTGCAAATGCACCTTGTTCAAGAATTCTTTTCCTAAGAGCAATACCAGATGCACTGATGTCACTCCTTTTAGCCTTTCTTTTACATTTTTGTTTTTCATGCCCTTTAATGATTCTGGACCAAAACTTTAGTCCTTTTCCGGGGAACTTCACCTTAAATGATTTCTCCAAATCAGCATGTTTCATGTCATAATCGACACCTGTGTCCACACAACGATGACCATGTTGTTCCCCCTCCTTCATGCAGAAAAAACCCTTGGAGTTTGTTCCTTCTGATGAATGAGTTCCTATCTCCTTTAAATCATCATCACCCTTGGATGGACCACAATTCTCCTCAGACATAAAGTAACCCTTCTCTGCAGCTTCCATGGCTGCATCATCCCTTTCTTTCACGTGTTTTGCTGCAGCCTCCTCACGTGCAACCCTCCTCACCCGAGTGCGGTGATCAAGTCCTTCTTCCGTTGACAACCGCATCTGAGTGCCCTCTTCATACAACGGTATCCCTAACCAACTATAGTCCTTCTTCTGCACCACCATCACACACGCATGTGACAAAACTGCATCAAACACAAATTTCCCTCTCCACAGACTCGAAAGAGGGTGAAAACGAACTTTAACAGTGGGAGCCTCGCCACAGGAGAAATCATCTTCACGTGGCCCAAACGAACACGACTCCAATGTTACACTCAATGGCGAGATTTTTGTAACCTTGCCAAAGCAAACATCATGCTGAATACACTCACTGATAATTGAACAAACAGAGGGCAAGATATTAGCTTCAACGAAACCCTTGGCTTTGTTCCTTCCAAACCAAAGCAATAATAACAAACCAGAGATAACAGCAGTGTATACAGAGGCCCTCACCAAAAAGAGCCCCTCTTTCCACAATGGTGTGAAATAACTCACGCTAAAAGAAAAAGGTGGTTCCTTTTCCTTGAAACATCTAAACCTCCTCCACCCACTTGCGGAACCATGGCGTTTCCTCAACAAGTCTACATTTTGTCCACAAAATTTAAAAGTTTGCCTCAATGGGTAACAACCATGTATCACAGAAACAGTGCATCTCTTGTTTCTGGGGAAAATCCTTTTGACAGTGTTGTTACCGTCCCAAGAAACACGAAGCTTAATCCCGAAAAATGAAGTATTCATTGTCTCCTTCTTTCATAAAGCAAGAGAAGATGTTGTTTTCTGCCCCCTTTAACGATTCAGAAGAAAACACGCATGACAAATGGAACATGGAGCTTGAGAAGTGAAGTGAACAGCAATCAATGTGGTTTGCTTTGTTGGCTCAAATGAGTGAGAGATCTTGATTGTGGGTTGTGGTGTTGGAACCATTATAGTGAAGTATGTGTGTGTGTGTGTGGCGGTAAGAAGAATGAACAAGAAACGAAGGAGACACGAAGAATATTACGTTGCTTGTCTTGAGGGAAATCAAAAGAAAAAGAAAGAAACTACCTTTAACGCTGTTTACGAAAACACAGTTTTCTTCTGTTCAAATTTTTAGATTTAAAATGAAGACAAAGGAAAAACATATAGGTTTTGTGTACACATGTCTAAGAAAATCGACTAGGCTCATGGTTCACCACGATCTAAGTTGAAAATAAGTAAATTTAATTCGACTTATTTTATGGTAAATCAGAAATTTTGCAATCCGATTTAATTTATTATGCGTTGGTGAGTTAAGTAGGTTGGTTCACCAACTTACATAAAAAAATTATTTTTATTTTTATTTAAATATTTAAATAAACTTTTAAGTAACCTATGAGATAAGATACTAAAATCAGGAACCAATATCTTTATCATACTCACTACCAATATATATGAATTATTTTTAATAAAATATCAATATAGTCCAAGAAAATATAGTTAATATTACACATTTTTTGTCATGTTATTCAACAAAATATAAATAGAAAAACTATACATTTTAGAACAAATTATTTATAAATCGGTTGTTTGAATAATTTAATATGAAGATTATATTTAAAGATTAAAGTATCAAAATATATATATATATATATATAATTTGGTAAAAGAAATGTTAGTGAGTTCTCTGAATATTTTTTTTCAATTCAACCCAGCTTAAATCTATGCTGAGTCAGATTAACTCGTTGGTTAAAACCCATTTTAACATACATTATTAACTTTAGAATTAAAATATTTTAAAATATAATATTTCTTTATGTTCTTTTTTTTTATTAAATTCTTCCTCTTGCTTCTATGAAAGTGGTTGAAATTGTTAGTTTAGAATAACTTTTATTTACTCCGTTTATATAATTTTTCACACGTTTATATAAAATACAAAAGTGTTAAATTATTTATTTTGAAGCAAGAAATTTAAACATTTTAAGTAAAATCTTAGATTTTAAATATATGAGTACTACACAAAATTAAATATGTCAAAATGAACCAATTCGGTTCACATACACGAGTTGGCTCACCACAAACAGAATTGAAAATGATTGAATCCAACTCAATTCATTTTATAATAAGTCAAAAATTTTACAATTAAATTCAATCTACCAAACTAAAAAATTATATATATATATATATATATATATATATATATATATATATATATTTGTTAATTCGATATAAGTGATACTGAAAATAAAATTTGAATAAAATAAGACAGAAACATTATTTATTATCAATCTTATATGTAAAATAAAATTTTATTTTAAAAATTTCTACATACAAATCGAGAAATTTTATTATATATTTGATTCAAACTATAATCACCAATTAGATGATTTGAATTAAATATATAATAAAATTTCTCAATAAATATATATATATATATATATATATATATATATATATATATATATGTTTGTATAACTTTCTAATCGCAAAATTTAATAATAATTTAGATTATTTTTTAAAAATTAGAAAAATGCGACATACAGAAGTTATAATGTCTATGTTTTCGTTAGGTTATTATTTAAATTACCATGTCGATAAATTTTATAATTCTTTTACTATAGACACTGATTGAAACATAATCATGAGAAAACTTGTATATTTTCTTATGTTGTTTTAATATTTATGTTAATTTAAATTTTATGTAATTTTGTTAATAAATTGTGTTTTTATCTTATTATTAATAAAACCATAAATTAGAATATAATATATGTATTGTACGTAACTTCGTAAAATTAAAATATTTTAAAAGAGTCGTGTTATTTTATGTATTTATTTTATTAGCCTGTAAATGTTTATGCTATTGTCATGGAATTCCATCTCCTAAAGTAAAGTACAATAAAGAATGTGATTCATATAAATAAAATTTTAATGTTGTCAATTGATGGTTTAATTAATACTGGTGATTTTACTGAAAGCTTGTAACATAAACACAATAAAACATAAATATATTTTAACTACCAGACGTTGATTTGTATCTTCTAATATAAAATAAAAGTATGTTGAAGTTTTTTTAATATTTATTCAAAGGATGTTTACTCAAGTAGAATAGTATGTCATATATATACAAATAAATACGGTAATACTTGATTTTGGGATAAAAAGAAATTATTTACATAATACAACATTTTTTTATAAAATTTCTATGTACTTCTTTATAAGGTGTTCTTCTTTAACAATGGAAAATATAAGTTTTGAATATTGTCTACTTAAAAGTACAATAAAGCATATTATTCAAGCATGTTTTTCTTTTGTATGAAAAATTAGAGGAAAAGAACTATGCTCAGTCCGAAAAACATGTTATTTGTAACAGAAAACTCGTATCTAAAAGGGTCTTTCACTATCTCAATAGATTTCACCTTGGTTTAGAATATTACTATAATAATTTATGATATACAACAATAAATCAATTACATAATATATACCAATCTACTTTTTAATGTGTTGATAGATCTGACAATGACCTTATTCTAAAGTAAAACGTAAAATAAATTACTAGAAATGAAGCTCGATTACTAAGTACAGGTGTAAATAGCTTGTTCTGGTAAAAGTTATTACTGAGAAGTAAAGAGAAATTGATGGGGGAAAACACTTTTAGATTATAAAATCCAAATGCCCTGAATGGAAGAGAACCCTAGATGAAAGAAATCTAATGAGAATAAACCTTCAAGCTTTTTGCACCAACTACATTCTATTCTAATTTTGACACCTCTGTTTGACATAGTATACCCAGGCTAAGACAACACAGTCTCCACTACTATTCTTATTGAACCTCAAACAAATTGGATCGATTTCAGGGGGTTAAATAGCCTCTATAAAACAACACAGCACTTTCTATATAATAAAAGATAAAGTTGGCAGTCATAACTAATTCACCACTGATCAGACACAAGGACATACAAGAACTACAATACACAACAATGTAGTTCAGGTAATATTTAAAGCTAAAATTTTCTGTGCCAAAATAGCAAGTCCGGAACAATTGAACAACACTAATTTCCCCCCAAAAGAAAAAACTAGATGAAAATTTCCCAGGTCCACTGGAATACGACTAGAGTCATGACCACTCTCACCAGAGCCTAGAGCCCACAGTTTATTCGGCATCATCATATGAACAAGAAATACAAATTCCTGTATTGATGTTAAGGAGCAGGGTTCTTTTACCGCACAGGCTGTTGGTTATAATGGTTCTTTTCTTTTTTCTTTGCAGCAGCAAGCCTTGCACTCCTTGCAGCAGCCTCCTGAGCAGCAGCTCGGGCAGCACCATCCATTTCTTTACTAGATTTCTTCTTCTTTGCAGAAGCAACTTTCTTAAGACGCTCTTTCACATCAACGGTTGATGTATCCTCCTCCACATTATCAGCGCCCGTCGCCAAATCAGGCCCATTGTTTGTGTCTGAACTGTTGGGTTGATCTTGAGATTCTTTCACTTCCTTGGAAGATTTATCCTTCTTCTTCTTCTTCTTGGAAGTTTTGGACTCTACATTGATATTTTCCTTCTTTTCTCCATCTCCATCAGTCTCAACACCTTTCTTATCCTGAGGACCACCTGCCAATGCGATTTAAGAAAATCTTAGTTGAGCAAGATTCGTAAAAAATAAGCAGCCTTCAGTACTTACATCGTAACACACACATAAAATTTACTTTTCTCAGATAAAAATACATATATATTAAAGAGGTTTGAATAAAAAGTTGTCTTTTGTAGTTAGATAGAAAAACCTGTGAATGCAAATTGCTTAAACAAAAAACGCAAACTATAATCTTGAAAACCATTTGGCATGCAGTATAAACGTTTACCTTGTGACTCATCTTGACCGTCATTACTTTGCTTTGGTGCTACTCCAAAATCAGCTAGAAGAGCTTCAAGCTCTGCAAGTTCCTTCTTCTTCCTTTCTTTTTTAGAGAGCTGTCTTTCTGCCTCCTTTGGTGGAGGCACAGAAGCTTCAGCATCCTTCTTAACTTCAGGTTCAGATTTCACCGATTCTTCTTGTTCATGATCATGCTCTTCCTCCACCTCATCATCCCCTTCATCCAAAATATCTTCCTCACTCTCACTGTCCTGTAATCAGAAATCTTATCAACTATAAAGCACCAAATCTGGAGCAGATCCATTCATGCATAAACAATACAATGCAAACATACACACACACACAGCACTACATACTTACATGCCAACATTGACCTCAAAAAGAAAAACCCTGCAATTACATTCCAAAGTTCAAAGAATCTCTATTTTTCCAACAAATGAAACAACTAATCCAGGAAAAACTAAATTGCACACAGAACCAAACCAAGTATTCTACCCAATGATAAGGCATAACTATAACAAAACCTTTATACACATAACACGTTCGGTTCCACATCCCAGATGTAATTTGTCACGTTTACTAAGAAGCTAGCAGTCATAGCTTCCACAACCTAAACATGATTTCTAACTCTTCAAATTCACATGGAATTTAACTAATACTAGTAATCACAACAAAATATTTCAAACTCTAATTTAACCATTGTAAATTCAGTAAGTGATCTACCCACATATCATCCACAAAACCTAAACACCAGTATATCCTGCAACAACAAAAGCAACCAATCGAATTCAAGAGAACCGTTACATGTGCTTCCATCCATCCACACAACACAGTGAAATAAATAATAAACAAAACAACAAATAAATAATCGGACCTCAAAATTCCCGTGTTTGTCATCCTTGCTGTGATGAGTTTCAGAAATGCCCCACCCCGATTGGGGCGGCGCTGTGGTGGCATAGTAATCGTCATCGTCGTCGACATCGGCCCAAGATTTGGCGTTCAAGGGCGCAGGGGCCCAAAACACCTGGGCCTCCGTTTTGGTGGACTGTCCCTGCGATTTGGTCGACGAGCCCTTTCCCTTGCTCTTCTCCTTATCCGACTTCTTCTTCTTCTTCAGAGTATCCAGCGCCGCAAACACGTTCGTGTTGTTCAACATCAACGACCCCTCATCCCTCCGGCTTCCACCTCCCACCATTGTTTCCTTCTCGGATCAAACACTCCTCAACAACGCAACACGCGATTTCCCTAACACCTGTAAGTTACCTCACCCGCTCCAAATTCAAACTCCGTTTACCGATTTAAATCAGAATAGTAACTTAATCAAAACAAAAAAATTTAAAAATAGCAACGGAAAAAACTAAGTTCTCTCTGGAATGTTAAAATCAGCGGAAAACGTTAGTTGTTGCTTAGGATATTAAAATGAAATTTAGCCAAATTTTGTTATTTAATCGATGAAAAGAGAGTGCCAGTTAGAGATCTGGCTCACGAAGACCGTGAGAATTGAAATCGGGAGATTAGGGTTTGGAGAGAAGAGAAAAGATGTATAGAGAAAGAGAAAGCGAGAAGATGAGTGAAACGCAGACAAGGGACGAAGAAAAATGCGAGTTCTTCTTCTTCTTCCGAGCTAGGGTTATAACAATAAGAGAAGATAACGAAATGAAGGGAACACGCCCCAGAAACGAGATTTTATAGGGTTTTTTATTTTCAATTTTGTTTTACTTTTGTATTTTTTAATATTACTTGTAACTTTTTTCACATAGAATTTTGACTTTTTAAATTTATTTTATTTAAACTTACGCAAATCAACAAGGTACTGATAAAATAATTTTTTTCTTGTAAGATATAAGTAGTAGTTAATTATTCCAATGTCAATAGGTTTTTTTTAACATGTACATTAAATAATAGTTATTATTACTTTTTTTTATTGTAAATAATTAACTTAATTTTAAAAAATTATGAAATTTAAATAAATAATAATTTAAAAGGAATAAAATAATTATTTTAATTTATTAAATAATTAAATATAAACTAAATAAAATTAATAAAATAAGTATTTTAATTTAAAATATTTTTTAAAGAATTAAATTGAATGAAAATTACTTACACGAAAAGGTACATTTTTTTAATTGTGATTATGTAATGATGACTAATAAACATTATAAGTATAAGGTGATTACAAAACCAATCTTCTCTATAGTCAAAATACATTTGATTATGGGTATTTATATCTACTTTTTTATAATATGATAACAAAGAAATTTAATTTTATCATACTTATTAAAAATATAATAATTTTATTATGGACAATTAAATTTAAAACAAATTATAAATTTAAAAGATTAAATGATAAAATATATATAAATAAAGTTAGAATCGATAAGAACATGTATAAAAAAAGTTATAAGATGGAATCCTTAAGTATAGAAACATTACTTGCTTTATAGGTCAAACTGCTATAAGTATTTATAACTTTGTTAAGTAATCATTATTTTTATATAATTTTATTTATTATATAACAATAAAATGATTAAATACATTATTTATTATATAATATATTAAAGTTATATTGTAACTAAAAAAATATTATGAAAAATACAATATTTTAAATGTGTACCTTAATTTACTTAAAATATAAATAATTACTTGTTTTTCATCTACATGAAAGTCATTTTCAGTTTTTTTTTTCTATTTTTATTTTTATTAAGTCAACTTTTATATATTTTTCATTTTAAAATTTGGTATTTTCATTGTGAATTTATGTTATGAATTAAAAATATTATTAAAAATAAATTAGAAAAAATAATTGTATATATATATATATATGGGATTCCTTCCAAAATTTCAATTAAATAATTGTTTTATCAGTTATATTTCTTGAGTGACTTTTCCTTTACATTTAAACATTTTTTTATTTGAATATTTTATTAAACTTAATTGTTTTTTAATTACCATATTACCTATAAAATAAATAGAAACTATTTATTATAAAATTTTAAAAATTATTTTAATTTTATAATTACAATAATAATAATAATTCTTTTATTTTTTATTAACATAAAAATGTGAACACCACCATGTGTTCTGACTATTATATGAATAGTGGAATTATATTGTATTATTATTATTTTAGATTATAATATATATTGTTATTGATAATTTTGTATTAATAATAGAAGTAATGTTAAAGTTTAATTATTATTATTTTTCATTCAAAGTTAGAATAATTTTGATTATTGTTCCCAAAATTTAAAAGAAAAACCATTTTTTCTCTTCAAATTGAAAAGCAAGGGTATTTTAGTTATTATACATTCGATTTAAAAGACTAAAATGAGTTAGTATCTAGGAATAATTATACAGTTACAGGGATTAAAATCAACTTCATTTAATTTGTGGAACTTAAACATGAATTATTCCAAATTTGAATTAGTGAAGACATAATCAAAATATGTTTTTAACATTTTTTTGTGATGTTTTGAAATTATATACTATGGTATTTGATTCAACCAAATTAACAAAATCATAATGTTGTTAATATATTGTGAGAAAGACAAGTAGTTGAACAAACATAAATTAGTATTGTTGATACCATTTACACAATATTAACAATACATCTGTGTTGATACATTTGTATGATTATAAAAAAACAGTTAATATAATTTGAAATTTTAATTATTACAATATCTACCATACCATAACAAAAAATAGTTATGAAAAGATAAAAAAGAAAAATAAGGAAACAAAATACTTAGCTTATTTTCATTACATATGCACTTTTCACTTCTTTATACTTCTCTATTTACGTCTAAAAACCTATTACAACATTTGTTTCGCAAATATCATATAAAAAGTCATAAATTTAAAATTTGAATCTTATAACACCTTTTCATTAAAGTATACTTAAATAATATAAAGTTATTTTATAAAGTACTGAAATAGTAATTAAAACTATACAAGATAACTCTTCTAAGGGAGACATTATCAAGTTAGTGAATCTCTATGGACAAATGTGACAGGAAGTCTCCATTAGATAAAAACCAACCGTCACAGAAAGATAATATGCAATGCACACAGTTCTCAACCTCGATACGTACAAGTATAACATTTGACAAACTTGGTTCTATGCTAAAATCTGCCGGAATGAATATAGATTTGGAGAAAGAAATATTAATGAAATACAAAAGGCTTATCTTTTATGTCCATTGTGTCCTCGTTTTCATTTCTCTGTCATCGGGATTACTATGCCACAAAAAATAAGAAAACCATAAGAAAAAATATTAATACAAAGAAAATCTTGATCATCAGCCACCTATTAGAAGATATGCTGTTCAGATACTTCAATAAAGCCCCTTGAGCCCCCTCTACGTTTGCCAATGTATCATCCATGTTTTCATCAATCCTGCAAATTAAGTACCTCTATCAACCCCACCAATGTCTCCATATAAAAGCAAAATTCAGTTAACCTTATCAATAACCAAACAACGTGTGCAATTCTTCACATCAAATTACAATAGTTTCAGAGTATTGCAGCAAGGTCGTAAAACAAGAAAAAGCTCACGGAAGGGCACACTCAAGTCCTACACCCCTACTTTAGTTAATGGCTAACCAACACTGACCCGTGACTGCCCCACTTGCCCCACCTGCATGGGGAGGGTTTGGTGAACTTAAAACCCGCTCTGCCATGGGACAGGGCAGGTGTGGACTTAGGGTTCCTACAGCCTGTGTCAACATATTAAGCATCATACTTATCTAAGTTACCAATAAAGTCAAATATATTAACTCACCTTTACTAGTTTAACACTAATGTTTTCTTTGGTTGAGTGGAGGAAGAACCATGGGGTGGGGAGGAATAAAGAAGAAACAATTTTTAACAATAGTGCGACCCACTCTCCTTATTTCCGATCCAATCAATAAAATTACACAACTCATAAAAAACTGCATCTCTATTTCTCATTTATTTATGCTCTACCAAACAACTAAACATTCAATTCCGTTTCTTACCTATTTCTCTTCAAAACCAAACAGCGTAAGAGAACATTTGATACCAGTGAATTTTTTCCATACACCAAAGAATCATGATTCTTGGTAATTTTTTATTGAAATTAAAGAGTAGTGTGTTATTAAAATCTTTAATTTGTTACCACGCCTGATTTAACTCAGGAAAGTTAGAATCTCGCTACCTTCCCTCAGAATGTTTTATGGAAAACTTGACCAAATATCATTCGAAAACTTGACCAAATATCATTCGTTAGGAATGTTACTTTTTAAAAGTCAACCAAACATACGAAACATATTTTTCCCAATTTATATTTTCGGAATACGAGACAAACTTTTCTTCTACAAAATGTTCCTAGTACTAAACACAAATTACTTTATGAGAGTAGATTAATTTTAAGAGTATGACTTCAACCATTTAAGGGGGGCAGGTATGGTATAGTGTGGGTTCTACTAATATTTTTCTAAATTCTAATGGAGCTCAATTTAAAACCCTAGGGGCTAGGGTGCAGTTGGAGTTAGGTTGAGCAATAGCCACTAAGCACCCCGACATGCCCATTGACATGATGAAGTATTAATAATAGACTGATATCTATCACAAAAAATCATTACAAAGATTTAACTGGGAAAAAATTGATATCATAGTCAAAATCAATAAATTAATAAAAGTAGATAGCAATATCTTCGTAATTATAAAGAAGAAAGCAAGTGTTAACTCCGAAAGTGGAAAAGTTAAGTAAGATTTTAAAAATTGAAAATATTCATCATTCCCAACATTTTACAAACTTTACCTTGAGTTTGAACGTGGACTTTTGCGAATAAGTTAGCACGTTTTACAGATATAATCACATGTTAAACCAGTTCTACCAGAACTCCTTCAGAAATTAACCAATTTCTCTCACCGTGACAAGACAAGCATTTCAAAGAAAAAATTGTAGTTGAAATTAATTTGGACACACATACCAACTACATTTACCAATTCAGAATAAATTTTATCAAAATGAATTCTACCCAAATTTAAAGTAATCATCCCCTTAGGTACAACAACATGGATTGCTGGACTTTCCCCATTTCTACTTCTCTGCTCATCCTTTTTCTTTAATAGAAAACACATAAATTAAGAATTTAATACAACAGCAGCATCGAAATCAGGAGAATGAAATCAAAAACAGATCCAAGCATAAGATGGAACAGTCGTAAATAGGAAAGCAAAGCTTTCACTTTCTGTAGCTCTTTCACCAGAACAGATCATCATAACATAACTCGTTAAAGGTTCAATAAGAAAAAACACTAATTAGTTTATAATATCAATTCCTACATATATCTGAAGTCCAAGATACTTTAAAACAAAGTGATGCTTTGCTACAAAGAATATTATAAGTTAAAAGTCAAAAGCCAAATTTATCAGTGTCAATGTAACTGACAGGCTCACTTGATCATAACAAAATGATGAACAAACAAGTAAGCTTGTATCTAATAGCAATATCATCATACATTAATTAAAATAAAGCAACAAAAGACAATAAATACGCATCTATATAATGCATGAGTGAGAAATATAAAAACCTGATGGCAACTTCTCCCTGTTGGGAAACAAGTGTTGCTAGTTGATTAAAGATGTTGCTAAGCTCATGAATAGTGGACTCAACATTCTGAAGAGCTTCAGCTCTGCTTTGCATGTAGCTATCTTGCAATGGGGTTACCTCTTGTTGCTGCTGTTGCAGCAACGGTTGACTCTCCCCATCCACCTGTTTTCTGCAGGTTCAAAAGGCCCACCGGAAAATAGTGAGATCATAGTTTCAGATATGATTCGCCATGACCAAAAACAGTCTTGATATTGGAGAATAACAATAGTAGCCACTGTTTAAACAAGGGTCCAAATCGTGCCTTGTAACCATAGTTCTCACTTCTCGGCTAGAACAAGGCTCAGCATTTTTGTGGGCCATACTTAACATTTCAACTTCCAATTGAAAAGGTTTTATTTCATTCATAGGTGGGGAAAACAACAAAGCCAATTTTGTAAGTGATGCTAAATTTTGAGATTTTAAATCACCCTAACCATAAATGCATTTCATTCACCTTCACTGCTGTTCCATTGTTGTATTCTTCCAAAGTGTCGCATTTTATCTCTTAACACCAACCATTCTTTTGAAACTTCGTTGATACTATAAGTTCCTATCCATTCTCTTCCCTCATACAAGCTACTTCTGGGATAACTTTCGAGAGTTCGAGATGGTACTCTTAAGAGAAAGGGGACACTACCCACTTCTTGCAATTCGCTTATTTAGGCTGAGGTATACTAGGAATTTGAAAAATTCAAGGAAATGAATATTTAGCACCTTTTTTATTTTAGTTTGCAGTGTATATATGTTTGAATATAATTTAGAATTTTTTTAGTTAAATATTATTTTTTAAGATTCGTGAACAAAATATGTAGAATACTATGTTAGGATCCAACTGCAATATATTGAAAGTATGAGATTCTAGCCTGTGGCATGGCCTAGGGCTCTCCAACTACATATGCTAGATTTTTCAGTATGGCTCTCTCAAGGTTCTTGTCATTGGTATGAAAGCTATCCATCATGTTTCTCAGCTCCAAAATAACTGTTGCATGTGGTGATGTCAACAGTGCAATGTTTGCCTCCAAAATAAAATGATTTTACAACTAATACTTTGGGAGATCCATGATAGAATCCAATAGTTGTGAGTGGGGGTAATGGTCTAGATGTACCTAATTATATATTATAGGAGAAGAATGTCAAGTAAATGGTATTGCTCCTAATGAGATGATCCGATCAATGAGATTTGGATCTCGTTGAAGATCTCACATCAACTAAATATTTGACAACATTATAATATATAAGTGGACGTAAACTTTTATTTACCAAGTTGGTTTTGTGAGATTATGTTGGGCTTAAAGTTTATTTTATATGATGCTATCAGAGTTTATCTTAGTGAAGTTTGTTGGACCTAATATGTCACTTACTATCAGATCCCCTTTTATTCCCACACTCGAGATGTTCACTCCTTACTTACCAAGCCAATTTTGTAAGGTCAAGTTAGACTTAAAGTTTAATTTCTAATGTTGAAAGAGGAAAAAGTCACTCATTAAATACAAACAGCCTTACGAGATCATACTTACAAGGAGAATGCTATTAGAAAAGTAAACCTGCCGCATTTCAGTTCTCCCACCCCATGTGTCAACCATAGTTTTAAAAGTTTCAATTTTGTATATGCTTTGCATTTTGTTAAATTTGCTTTTATCTTGCATAATTGAAGTAAATATGACTGTTTTCACAATCAAGTACAAATTCCTTGTCTTCCTATCAATGGTGTTAATAGCTAGTGTAGCATCACTATGACATTGCATAAATGCACTGATCCACGATTGGAACTCCACTGCGCAGCATCTGAAAAAACGGCTCTGGCAACCACAACCGGTACCGTGGTTTCAACTGCCACAGCGGTTTAGAGGGCAGGAAGTAGGACTACATGTTACAGCCGCGCCCAGTCCCAGTGCCCCACTCTTTTTAGTGTTTCAATCATGATTTTATCTTTAACAATTGAACATTCTCAGTTAATATTGTACCATTTTTATAAAGCCTGTTGTTATTTGCATACAACTGAATTTTTTATAGATATGATTGATTTTTTTCAACAGTTATGCAAATTCAGCTATTTGTAGAGCGATGCTTTCATGTTATCTGCAATATAATATGGTGCCTTTCCGCCATTTCCCACTATCCGCTCATGCACAATTTTTATCTATTCAATTTAGATCAAACACTTTCTTCGTTCTAGCACGTTTTTATCTTTGTTATGCCCCTTACATACTATTGCACAAGCAACACAAGTAAAAAGGGACAGCTGAAGAAGCATAACTTACTTAGCTAACAACTGAGATGAAGATGACCCACTAGCCCATGGTGGAGCAGGGGCATTAGAACTACTAGCAGCCGATCTGGTAGCCAACGGCCGTTGCCGGACAAAAGGATTTGCAGAATCCTTAGAACCAGAGGCCGAAAACAGCTGTCTTCTATTCTCGTGCACTTTCAAGTTCTTCACAAAAACATCAGCATCGCATCAGTGTCGTGCGCAATTAGAAAACACACACACACATACAGAAAAGCACAGCAACGCAAACACAACGCAGTACCTCAGTTCGCATGGTGAGAACATCTTTAAACTCTTTAGTGGCGCCCATCAGCCGCGTCTTGAGGTCATCAACCACCGTTGTTGAATGGCTAGTGGTGTCGGTGGAAGCGTTCCCACTCTCGTTCCTAGAGTTGCAAAGCAACTGAAGATCCACAACCGCAGAGTTTAACGCGGTGATATCTTGCTTAATTACCCCCGTAAGCTCTTGGATTTCCATGGTAGGGTCATCGAAAACCGAGGTCCTCTTAGCCACTGCAGAGCAATGAAAATCAAAACATAGGGTTCTAAAATCAATTAAAAATAGGATTTTATTTGCTTACACTTGGCAAGCTTGGCAAGCTTCTGAGACGTTTGGTGAATCCCGAAGCCAATCTTGGAAGCTCTTCTGTTGAACTCTGATTGATTTGTAATTGCGGATCGCTGCTCCTCCAATCTGGATAAATTGCTGCTTTGTCCATTCGGCGCTGATCCCGGCTTCTTCAACCTCTCCGCAATGGTATGAAATTCAAGCGTCCGATCCCGAAACGATGACTGCGCTGATTTGGAGTGCATTTTGCCAGCGTATCAGACACCGATGCGAGATCCTTGAAGCCGGCGCCGGAAATTCGGTTATGGTTTCCGGCGAGAGGTGGCGAACAACAGAGAAAGAGAAACCCTAGATCTAATTGGAATCGGATCGTATTAGCAATTGGAAGTGTTATGCAGTAGAGATTTTAGAAATGAAAATGTTGCGTTACAGCAAAACCTGTAGCTCTGTTTGGACATTTCACCCTCACCTCGCGGGATAGGATCTGTGTTATTGTTAACTGCTTCGTCTTTTCGTTATTTTAACACGTGAAGTAGACTGCAAAATGCACTTTATGTTGAGATTTAGTAGAATAAATTATTTTTATTCATGGGAAATATAAAAAATATATATATAAAAAAATAGAGAAGACACTTGCAATTTAGATATAATAAATAAGTTTGTTAACTCTTTTTTCAATAATTATGCTAGAAGTCATGTTAACCACAAAGTTTTATTGGTAGATAGTGTAAAATTACTTTTTACTAACTTTGTATTTATATTTATACATATATATATATATATATATATATGATATTTATTATTTTACTTTTAACTATAATGTCATTAAAGATTTTATGACTATAAAAACTCTTACCAGATCACTTATCAAATTAACTAACAAGTTAATGTGTCTCTGTAAAAAAGAAAATGAAGTCTCATAATTTATCAACACTCTCTCCTAATGTATAATGTAGTTTTTTTTTTTATCATTTCTTATCACCATCTAAGGATTTAAAGGAAAACATAAACAATTTCGTATTATCAGAGGGAAATCTTCGATGTGACCAATACAAAAAAAATCATATTTATCCTTCACAAAAAACTCCTCTTTCATTTATTAAAATATTTGCCTTTTGACCTTCAACCTTTCTAAAATCAATTGAAATATGTGGATCTCTCTATTTTTTTTTTTGTTTTATATATATATATATATATATATATATATATATATATATGTGTGTGTGTGTGTGTGACATGTTTTCCTTAATTATTTCTAGTATATATGTATTTGAATTAAAAAAACTGCAAATAATTGTTGACTTTAAATCATTCCTTTGACATTCGATTTGAATGAAATGTAAAGTTTTAATAATAAATCAAGCATACACTGCATTCATTCTAAATGAATGCATACACAATTACTTGGATCACTAACTTATACTAAGCATTTTAACATTATATGACGACAATTTCTTTAAATACCACTATACTTTCTTTTTCATAAGTGTAGATAAAATTATAACTTTTACATACTCAACTCTGCAAGAATGAATATATATTAGCAGAAATAAATAATTAAATAAATACAGAAGGCCGCCACTGGTGTGTTTGTTTTCATTTCTGTGTCATCCCAATGGCTATGCCACAAAAAATAAGAAAACCATAAGGAAAAATATCAATACAAAGAAAATTTTGATCATCAACCACCGATTAGAAGATATGCTGTTCAGATATTTCAACAAAGCCCCTTGTGCTCCCTCTACGTTTGACAATGTATCATCCATGTTTTCATCGATCCTGCATATTAGTGACGTCTATTAACCCCACTACTATGTCATAAACAACTAAATAAGAAACCAAAAACAATTCTTAAAAAAAGTCATAAACAAGGACGGACAAAGAAAGAAACTACAAATAGTTTGCTACAGACATTATACAGGCTCATTGAATTCAGGGCAAGAAGTCATTTCAGTTTCAATGAAGTTGGCACAGATATACTTGATAATAGAATTACTAGCAAAACAAATAGGATTTGATCTAACAGTAACATTCATTGAATATCATATTGTAATACAGAAATAATGAACAATAAGGATGTATGTGTGAAATAATGAAATAAGGATGTATGTGTGAAATAATGAACAATAAGGATGTATGTGTGAAATAATGAACAATAAGGATGTGTGTGTGTGTGTGTGTATATAAATATGTATAATATAGCGCACAATTGAGACATATGAAATACCTGATGGCAATCTCTCCTTGTTGGGAAACAAGCGTCGCTAGCTGATTAAAAATGCTGCTAAGCTCATGAATAGTGGACTCAACATTCTGAAGAGCTTCAGTTCGGCTTTGCATGTAACTGTCTTGTAATGGAACTACACCCTCCTGCTGCTGCTGCTGCAACAATGGTTGACTCTCCATGTCCATTCGCTTCCTATAGATTTGAAAGCTATGAGAAAAGTATAAAAGTTTTGGGAAGAAGCCAGAATTCCTGGCAGAATTTGACCCGATTTGAAACAGCCTTAAAACATTAGAGCATAGCAAAAGCTTTTATTGTTAAATGTAAAGAATCCACAAATCATGCCTAGTAACTGTGCTCTTAATTCGGACCGAGATCCCACTGCTTTTAGTGTATACGTGTCACTTCAACTCCCATCTCTTGAATTGAGCCAAGCCGACGGAAAATGGTTAAAATGGTAATCTTGTTTTCCTACTTATATTTTGGCCTGGCTTATTTGACCCACAAAATTCTCTTGCCCAGGCCAAATATCATAAGTACATGATTTTCTTGGGTCAGTTTATGCCAACATATGAGATCTGAAAGGGCCAAACTGTTTAACCAGTATAATTGTAACCAAACAATCAATTGAAGTCCATAGGGCTGTAACTTATGCTTGTTTGATGCAATTGCATCAAAGGGATGGCCAAAGTTCACAGGTTGGAAGTTAAAATTGGTAAAGTGGTAGCAAAAAAAAAAAAAACTGCAAAATTCAGTTGGACTTCAATAACATCTCAAAGAAAACAAATAAATAAAATCCATGTAAGTTTGTAACCACACTTACACTATATATTAATTAATAAACCAACTAGTCTTACTTAGATTCACCAATTCCTTTCTTCCAACAAAATTCATACACTCAACAATCTATCCAGACATAATAACACACATTCATGTGATAAGAAAACATCAATTAAATATACCAATACAAACACTTTACTTACTTGGGAAACACCTGAGATGAAGATGGTGAATCATTAGCCCATGGAGGAGCAGGGGCATTAGAACTACTAGCTGCCGCCTTAGCAGCCAAGGGCCGTTGCCGGATGAAAGGATTAGCTGAATCCTTAGAACCAGAAGAAGAAAACAACTGTCTTCTATTCTCGTGCACTTTCATGTTCTTCACAAAACACACACACACACAATACGGTCTTAGTAGCTAGACATTAAGCCACAAAAACAAACACAACAAACCACCAACACAACAAAGTACCTCAGTTCTCATGGTGAGAACATCCTTAAACTCTTTGGTAGCGCTCATCAACCGCGTCTTCAAGTCATCCACCACGGTGCTCGAATGGCTCGTTGTGTCCACAGAAACATTTCCACTCTCATTCCTCGAGTTGCACAGCAACTGAAGATCCACCACCGCAGAGTTTAAAGCAGTGATATCCTGCTTAATAACACCAGTAAGCTCTTGGATTTCCATGGTAGGATCATCAAAAACAGAAGTCCTTTTCGCCACTACGAATCAAAACAAATACACACGTTCATAATAACTTCATATCATACTATCCTATATTAAAATCAATTAAAATAGGTATATAACTTCACAACATCACAATCTAAAATCAATGAATAGGCTTATAACTTTATAACTTCATAACTTCCTACCTTCACATTCTATGACTTCGTTCTAAAATCAATGAAAACAGGATTATAACTTCGTATCATAAGATTATAACCTAAATTCAATTAAATTAAACGTATAGTCATTTGCTTACATCTGGCGAGCTTGGCGAGCTTCTGAGACGTTTGGTGAATTCCGAAGCCAATTTTGGAGGCCCTTCTATTGAAATCCGATTGATTTGCGATCGCCGATAGCTGTTCCTCCGATCTGGAAGGACTGCTACTGCTGGGCCCAGGGGGCCCTGATCCGGATTTCTTCAACCTCTCGGTGATATTGTGGAATTCATGCGTCCGATCCCGGAACGATGACTGTGCCGCTTTCACGTGCATTTTCTTTTCCGGTCTCAGAAATTCAATGGGATCGTTGGCTCCGAGAATCTGAGATCCGTGAAATTAATCAGGTACACGTGAACAACACCGGTAAAACTCAAATTGAATTTGGATTTGGATTTGGATTTTTTTTTTTCGGTGATTGTGTTGTTAATCAATCATGTATTGCAATTCGTCGTGGAAAACACACGGATCTGGAAAATTGGTGTAGTGGGTAGGGGTTTGTTTACATTGAATGAATTTGATAGTTTCATTTTGTTCCTTTTCGACCTTCTAACATCTAACATGGCTAATTTGGCATTTGAATATCCCATAGTTATAACTTATAACTGTTATTTTGTTAAAAAAATGAATAAATAGTGGTTTTATTAGCAGATAATCCTATAGTAGATTGGTTATTTAGCTTTTTATTTAAAATCAAAAATATAAATGTTACTTTTTTTCATATAATTATTATAAACAATAAAACTCCATTTTTAATTGAGCTTCAAATTAGAGATGATAACGGATCGGGTATAGATAGTGCCTATCCGCAATCCGACCCGCAAAAAAATGTGGTTGTTTATCTGTTGGATACCCATTTAAAAAATATCTGCAAATTTTTTTTAAAATTCGCGGGTAGGTATCCGCATATCCGCAAATATTTAAAAAATATATATATATATATATATATATATTATAATTTTTTTAATATAAATTATAAGAATAAAATAAAGTATAATTAAATTAAGTTAAATTTTAATTTTAATTAAATTTAACCTAATAAAATATAATTTTAATTAAATTTAACTTAATAAAATATAAATTAAATTTTAATTTTAATATTACCCGCAAGTACGAATAATATAATACTCATACATGTCCCGTTTATAAGTAGATATTAAAATGCCCGCTACCCACGGATAATAAATATTTGCGGCTACTAACTATCTATCACATATTTCATCCACAAATATTTGTAAGCATAAGTATTTTTGTCATTCCCACTTCAAACTCAATCTTAACACACCTAATAAATGTTTTGCTACGTGTTAGAATCATGGAAGGTGATCATAAACATGATTTTGAAATGTTTTACTTCTAAAATAAATAAATAAAAAATGAGTCAAAATATTTTCGTTAGATTCAATAAGATTAAAACATGGGTCAAGGATGTTTACCTTACCCCATAAGTTAGTGAATGGTTCACAAATTACTTTGTAATAAAATTATTTTTCAGTAAGAGAGATAAATAATATTTTGAGTTTAATCTATTCAAATTGAGTCGAAATGTTTTTCTTTTTTCTTTTTGTAGGTTTTAACTATGACATGGCTTTTTGTGTCGGAAATTTGTCTTAAAATATAAAATTCATACTTGTTTTCAAAATATAAAATTTAATATTTTATATTTATTGAATGAGATTGAAAAAAATTAATGGTGAAATTGATATGCCTATTACATTAAACTTATTAACCCGGTGATAAATTATAATTTTAAATTAAATTAAAATGATATTTAAATTTTGATTATATTTGTCTGGATCTATATCGGAATAAGAATAAATATTCCTCGAATATTTAGTTATCAATGTAATTTGGTTACAAAAATTGTTGATATTATTATGAAGAAGTTGATGTAATTTTTTATTTTTTTTGTAATTTTTATTTTTTTAATTATATGTGAGAAATAATTAATTGTATAATGTGATAAGTGTATTGCTAGTAAGAAAGTTAAATCTAAAGTTATGCTATATGGTCACTATATTTTGTTACCTATTTCAAGATGTGATATTTTTATAAATCTTGTTTTAGGTTTGTATTGGTCTAAAGGGAGAAACAATTTTAAATTTTGTAGTTGTTGACACGTTTTCTAAAATTACTCGTTTTATATATATATTGTGGATAAAAAGTAATTATTTTTTCAAAGAAAGTATAAGATTTCATAGGTTGCCTGAAAGTGTTGTGAGTGATTGAGATTCAAATTTCTTAGTAATTTTATGCAGATTTTGTGGAGATAAAATTAGAGTTAAATTGTTATTTTCAAAAGATTTTCACTCCTCAAACAAATTGATAAAATAAGATGGTTAATAAAGTTCTTTTACTTTTCTTAAAACTACTTAAGAATAACGTATGATTGATGGTTACATTTTCGAGAATAATGGATGCCTTCGTAAAGAAGTCAAAGTTTATATTATGAGGGGATAATTATTTGTAAGTATTGGCCAAAATAATTATAATGCCTACAAATCAAAATGTATAAGTGAGATTAATGTAGTTCATCTTTGTTTTTTTTTTATATGTGTAGGGAATTATTAGATTTGAGAACAAATCCACTTGAATGAATAGGGAATGATATGGACGTAATTGACCATACTAAATCTTATAAAAACCAAGAAATTCAAGTTTGTAATTTGTTGGAGGTCTAATAATCAACAAAGACTTTGGAGGGTTCGTGATAAAAACAAAAGTTAAATTGGTTAAATTTTTTTTGCAAAAGATGATGATGAGACCTCACATGTAGAGATCCATATGAATAAGGTGTTACTTAAGTGTGTTGTTGATTAGAAATATCATTGAACATCCAATTGTTAAAATAAAATATCTATAAACTTAATTGTTTTTTTTTTTTTTTATTGCAAAATAATTTGGAAATGAATGAAATCGACAAAATGTTTTGAATTATCATTTGAGGTGAGAAAACTCCTATATTGGGGTTTTTACTTTGACTATTACATCTTATAAAAAATTTCATAATTTATGTGTTGATTCTAAAACTTATAAAGCTTCATTGTTTGTTGCACCGACCTTTATGTGTTTTTTTTTTCTCTAATCGTGATCATGCATGTCAAAATTTGTATTCATAATTTTGTAAATCACAATGTTCATTATTGATAAAATAATTCTTTAAATCTCATACTTGTTCATACAATTTTGTTGTAACATGAATTACGTTCACACCCTAGTTATGTCCGAAATTCATTGAGGCCAATAATATTACTCATAAATGCTTGATTCTCAAATTTAGTTGGTTTATGATCTTCGTCTTTAAAATGGGTTAAAGGAAAACAACCCAAAGTATCATCAACACTAAAAAAACTTTCAAAATTATAAGCTCATTAAACAAAAGTACCATATATTCATGTTTACTCTTATCGAGCACTTTATTTTATAGAAATCAAAAATTTTATTCTTAGTTAATGTATAAACTAAAAAAAATATTTTAACACGTATTTACGAATTATAATTAAATTTTATTACTAATTTAATTTTACTTTAAAAATACAGATTTACTTTATTATAAAAAATTGAGACTTAACTAAATCAAAATTTTAAATATAAAAATTAATTAAATTTTATAAACTTTCATGAAGAAATCACATTTGATATGTTGGGTTAGTCCGGTACATGTCATTAATTTGTCATGTGACAATAAAAACTTGACGGGTGAAAAAAATTAAATAAATAAAAAATTTAAAACATCATAAATGACATGAATGAATACAACTTAACGCAAATTTGAAATAATTTAATTAAATCAAGTAAAAAAATAAAGATTTAATTGATCCAAATTAAATAACTCAAAGTAATACGAGAAGAAAAATATTTTAGCTAATAATACAATAACATCCTAGTTTTCGATATAGTCAGAAGATACATATTTTAATTAATCATTTTCTAGCAAATTTCAGAAGATAAAACTATTTTTAGAATCGATTTATCTTTCGGAATAAATATTTTTGTGACTATATTAGTCAACAAATCATTATCTGCTATAAACAATATTTGAGATACGATATAAACATATGATAAAATAATTAATTTTGAAATGTGTTTTAGTTCACGAATACCATATAAAAGTTTTATATAATGTAATGACAACACGATTATCCTACTATTTTGAAATTTGTTAGTATTTGTATTTTTTTTAGTTAAGCATAATTTTGATTCTATAAAATTGTACACATCAGTTATACTTATTTTCCGAGTTTTTTTGGTCATCAATAATTTATAATAGTCCCGAAGATGTTAAAAATGGGCTAAAAGGACACACAAATTTTAAACCAAAGGATTGTAAAAGTATTAGTAAAAATAAATAAATAAATAAAGAAATAAAGAAATAAAGTGAACATTTATGTATTCTTTATTTTCAAAAACATATTTATTTATTTCATCTTTGAGCGGTCGTCGTGGAGTGGAACTGAAAAACCTCGATGGCATTTCCGATATTTCACCCAAATTTATTTTACTTTCTATTTTCTCGTGAATAGGCGGTGTGCATAAATCCTATCGCCCATGCCTCGTGCAACCTCTGGAACCTTATGGAATCTTCGTTCCCTTTGGGTCAACAAGTTCAATCCTAGCCGTTCCTATCACCATCGCACGTTTTCAAAAAGGTCACTCCCATTTTCTAATGGTACGCCTCGAGCAGGTAATCGTAGCCCCATGCAAAAGATTTTCCATCAAGTGGACTTTAGTGAGCCACGTGTCGAGCCAAATCATTGTTGGAGTGTTTTCATGCTATTTACCATTTCCATTAGTTATTATTTTCAGTATTTTTTCAATCTAAAAACCCTTACTTGCCTAACCAAAAGAAACCCTACTTCTCGTGCGTCTCTCGCGGGTTTTGAAACAAAATATAAACACGTAGAAATCGAATTTGTCGGTGAATTTAATTTCAAAATTGGGGATTCCATTGGGGGTTTTAAATCGTCTGGGTCGGATTCAAACCCTAATTCATGTTTCGTGATCGTGATCGCCGAGTTTTGGGGAGGAATCGACTGTGTCGTGGTGTGTTGTTGGTTTAGGTATGTGTGTGATTTGGTTATGATTTTATAGCTAATATGTTTCGTATGTTTTTTTTTTTTTTTTTTTTTATTGCAATTAGTCCAGTGCGTGGTGGAAATGGTTATTGTGATATTAGTTTTTTCGTTGGTTGAAGGATTTTTTTTGTGATTTTTCATGTGGTTGTAGTCACAGATCTGAAAAAGCGCACAGTCATGTATGATGGAATGTGAACATTGTAGAGTCTCGGTCTGTTCTGCTTATTGTACATGGAAGATAGAGAGGAGACCACCCATGGTACTGCAATTCCCAAAAAATCGAGATCTTTGGATCTGAAGAGTTTGTATAAACCAAAACTGAAAAAAGAGAGTCCAGAGAAGGGCTTAAAGAGGAAAGGGAGTCATCCTGGGGGTGTTTATGAAAATACGAACAAGAAAAAGAAGACCAGAAAGGAAGTGTCTCTAAGTAGCTTAGAGAATGCTGATACTCTCAACAAGAAGGTTGTCGATGAAGAATTTCAGAAAGGGTTTGGTTCTGGCAGGCAGGAATTGTGCGAACAAAAGTTGGAGCCAAAGCAGGGATCAGGTAGCAATACTGTGCTGAATAAAGGCTCGCTATGTTTTGATGAAAATGTTTACATTCCAAAGCGAAGGAGGGATTTTGTGGGGAGAAGGAAAATTGAAGTTGGTTTGTCTCCGAAGTTGGCTAGAGAGTCTAGTAATACAGGTGGCCATGGTGATCAGATACATAAGTTAAGTAGTGATGATTTGGACAGGGGGATTGAATCGTCAAAGATCAAACACAAACGAGATTTTGATGAGTTTAAGGGAACTAAAAGTAAATCTGCTGTAAAGAGTGGTGATTCCTCCTCAAAGAAGTCACTGAAGAAGGACAGAAAGCTAAAGGCATTTGCTCCAGATAGAAATAGGGTCGCCACGGAGGTTAAGCCTCGTATTGATAGTAGTAAAACATCTGATTACAAACAAAAGGCTGTGGCTCCGGATAGGGGCAGGGTTGCCAAGGAGGTTCGACCTCTGATTGATGATAGTAAAACATCTGACTACAAGCAAAAGTCTTTGGCTCCTGATAGAAATAAAGTTGCCAAAGAGGTTAAGCCTCTGATTGATGCTAATAAAATATCTGATTATTTGCGGGAAGATGAAGAGGAGAATCTTGAAGAGAATGCAGCAAGGATGCTGTCTTCACGATTTGATCCAAATTATGCCGGCTTTTGTTCAAGTAGTAAGCCCTCTACATTGCCATCATCAAATGGGTTGTCCTTTTTGATCTCTTCTAGTCGGAATATTGATAGTTGTGCGTCTAAGTCTCATTCAGGTTCAGAATCAGCATCAGTTGATACTGCTGGCAGAGTCTTGAGACCGAGGAAACAATACAATGAAAAAGGTCGTTCCCGCAAGAGGCGGCACTTTTATGAAATTTCATTAGGTGACTTAGATAAACATTGGATACTGAACCAGAGAATTAAGGTGTTTTGGCCTTTGGACCAAATTTGGTATCATGGTCTTGTTGATGACTATAACAAAGAAACAAAGTGTCATCATATCAAATATGATGATCGGGAAGAAGAGTGGATTAATCTCGAAACAGAGAGGTTCAAACTCCTGCTACTTCCAAGTGAAGTTCCTGGAAAAGCAGGGAAAAAAAGAGCAGTAAGGAAAACTAAAAGCCCTAGCCAGCAAAAGGGAAGCCTGTCCAGCAAAGAAAGGCAAATAAGAGATGTGATTACTGAGAATAACAGTTGTGGTGAAAGCTGTATGGACACAGAGCCTATAATCTCTTGGTTGGCTCGATCTTCCCATCGGTTTAAATCTTCTGCCTTTAATGGGGTTAAGAGAAAGAAAAATCCTATTACACTTCCAAGTACAGCCTCATCATTAAGCAATGAAGCTGTGAAAACAGGGAGGCCCTTAGTTGAGAGTTCCCCGAGGGATGGGAAAAGCAGCTTTTCCAGAGATTCTGTATCAGAAGATAAATTAGGTGATAACTTTGGGAGTAAGTCTCCATTGCAAAGCTTCAATTGCCCTAAAGATGACAAACGACCTATTGTTTATTTTAGAAGGCGGTTTCGTAAGCCAACCCCAATGTCACCACATATTTCTGAAGATAAACATGTTAACACAACTGCATCTTGTTCCATTTCTTTGGATCCTGTGGCTGGTGGGCCTATGGATGTAAAAGAATCCAATGATGGGAGGGGTGAGATGGAGGGACCATTGTGTTACACACATAATGGGGGGGTTTTTAAAATTTTTTTGGAAACTGGTTCAGCAACATTCAAGTTTGGCTTAAAGTATCCAATACAATCTGTGTTGAATGGCTCGTTCAAATTAGAGAATTTGTGGCTGTTCCGTGCTATTCTGCTACTTCAGTATGGTACAGTTATGAGCCTGTGGCCAAGAGTTCATTTGGAGATGCTTTTTGTTGACAATGTGGCTGGATTGAGGTTTCTCTTATTTGAAGGCTGCTTGATGATGGCTGCAGCCTTTGTCTTTTGTGTCCTTCGGTTATTTCATCAACCTGCTGAACAGGGGAAGTATATTGACGTGCAGTTGCCTGCTACATCGATCCGATTCAGGTTTTCTAGTGTTTATGGTATAAGGAAGCCTCTTGTGTTCACATTTTACAATTTCTCGAGAGTGAAAAATACAAAATGGATGTATTTAGATTCAAAACTTCAGAGACATTGCTTACTCGGTAAGCAGCTCCATCTCTCCGAATGCACATATGACAACATCCAGGCGCTTCAAAACCAATCTAGTGAGTATCCAATTACGTCCATCAGAGGGAACCCCTTAGTCAAGGTACTTTCTCCAATTTTGTTATTATGTTTTCTGATTGGTAACTCCGTGTCTTTCACCTCATTTCAAGATTATCTGTGCTATATTTAATAATGTATACTGCCAAAACCCCCAGTCACTGCTATTTGAGTTGTGTTGGATTTTTTGCATGAACAGGTCATGCAGAAGAGGATTAGGCCAGGGATTAACGTTATGGGTGTTTCCAGAGAGTTATCTCAGGCTGATACCAGTGAATATTCTGACTCTGGCAAGAGAAAGATTCCTCCATTTTCACTTTCTTTTGCTGCTGCACCTACATTTTTTATTAGTTTACATTTGAAGTTGCTGATGGAAAAGTCAGTAGCTCATATTAGCTTTTGTGATCATGCACTGGTAGATGATGAGGAAGACTGTGGTCCGATGACAGATGACTGCTCTAGCATCGATGATTGCTCTAACAGAAATGCAGAATTTAATGTGAAGAAAGATATGATTACTTTGTCAAAGGATGCTGTGCGTGATGGATTGACTTGTGCCAAGCCTGATTTATTAATTAGTCCATCTAATGGCAGTGGTCAAGTTCTCTCCCAAAATTACCAGAATATTGATCGTAGTGCTGATAGAACTTCCATATTGGATTGTTCTGAGAAGCATCGGAATGTTCAGTTACCAGACTGGCAAACATGTCACTTTGACCATTCTTTTCCTTCAAATTCTTTATCTGATAAGATTAAAGTGAATGATGATTCTCATTCTTTCCTGTGCGATTTGAGTGTTCAAATACCTTCTGTCAATCAATTTGAGAAATCTTGTGATGGTGATTTGCGTGATGCTCAACACTCTTCTGATTTTTCCTGGAATGCAAATGGAGGTGTCAGTCTCAGCCCCAACCCAACAGCTCCCAGAAGTTCTTGGCACCGGAACAGAAATAATTCCTCATCTTTTGGATTCCAGTCTCATGGGTGGTCTGATGTGAAGGGTGATTCTCTTCACAATGGTTTAAGCAGTGGACCTAAGAAACCAAGGACACAAGTATCTTATTCAGTGCCTATTTCTGGGTATGATTACAATTCGAGGCACAGAAGCCATTATCAGAGACAGAGAGGGTTGCCTCACAAGCGAATTAGAAAGGCTAATGACAAGAAATCATTGGATGTTGCTAGGAGTCCTGAAAAGAATCTGGAGTCATTATCGTGTGGTGCTAATGTGTTGATTACCCTTGGTGATAAGGGGTGGAGAGAATCCGGTGCTCGAGTTGTACTAGAATTGTTTGATCATAACGAGTGGAAACTTTCTGTAAAAGTTGCAGGTATTACAAGGTATTCATACAAAGCACATCAGTTTCTGCAGACTGGATCAACAAATCGTTACACTCATGCTATGATGTGGAAAGGAGGGAAGGATTGGATCTTAGAATTTCCTGATCGGAGTCAGTGGGCTGTTTTCAAGGAGATGCATGAGGAATGCTACAACCAGAACATCCGTGCTGCTTCAGTTAAAAATATACCTATTCCTGGTGTTGTCTTGATAGAAGAAAGTTATGATAATGAAGCAGAAGCTACTTTTGTTCGTGGCTCTAAATATTTTCGACAAGTTGAAACAGATGTAGAGATGGCTCTGAATCCATTGCATGTATTATATGATTTGGATAGTGAAGATGAGCAGTGGATTTTGACTATTCAAAATTCTGAGAAAGATAATGGTTTCTTGGATGGGATCTCCGATGAGATGTTTGAGAAAACAATGGACATGTTTGAGAAGGCTGCATATGCTCAGCAGCGTGATCATTTTACTCCAACTGAAATAGAGGAACTGACTGTTGATGTTGGGCCCTTCTGTGTAACCAAAATCATTTATGAATACTGGCAGCAGAAAAGGCAGAAGAAGGGAATGCCGCTAATACGACATTTTCAGGTACATTCTAAAAGATAACCAATGTAATTTATGATATTATCATTCTGTTTTAGGAATGTTACACTGGTACTGATTAATGACATTTTGAATGATACACTAGCTTTACACGTGAATAGGAAGGGGGATAGAGAAGTAAAGGGGAAGGGATTTTAATGTGCGTGGCAGTGGATTATTTTTTACTTATTTGCCCTAGTTGTACCTATCAGCAAGCTGAAGGCCAGCCGAACGTAATGCTAGGTGTTTTTAGTTGTTACCTATTGATTGAGATGTATTTTAACGTTGTGATTTTGCAATTGATTATCTTAAGTATGGTGGTATTACGCAATTTACCTTTTGTTTCGTTTCAACATTGTCTGTTTCTTTCGAACACCCGATATTTAGGCACGTTATCAAGGTTGAAAATTTACCTCTACTTGTTTATGCTCTATTCAGCCACCTCTATGGGAAAGATATCAACATGAATTGAGGGAGTGGGAAGTTTCCGTGACGAAGAATAATATTCCCATTTCTAATGGGTGCTTGGACAAGGGTGTGGCTGTGGAGAAGCCAGCTATGTTTGCTTTCTGTTTGAAACCAAGAGGTTTGGAAGTACCAAACAAAGGGTCAAAACATCGATCACAAAAGAAAATATCGGTCTCAGGCCATTCAAACAATATTCTGTATGAACAGGATGGATTCCATCCTTACGGTGAGTATTTCATTCATGACATGATTAACATTTTGAACAACTTATGCACTTCTCCTTACATCTGTTTGGTGTGTCCTCAGGACGAAGATTCAATGGGTTGGTATATGGTGATGAAAAGTTTGCATTCCCAGGTCATAGTTATGATTCGGTGGATGATTCCCCATTGCCCCAAATCTCTCCGATATTCTCACCCCGAGACGTTGGCAGCATGGGATATTATTCTATAAACAACCGTTATGACAGGAATCATATACCCAAATATAACAGACACAAGTCAAGGAAATTTGGATCATTTGGGTTTCACAATGATTCCTATAGTCAGAGAATTTCATCTTCAGGGAAGAGAAATGGGGATGGTAGGTGGAATGTGGGGTATTATGACTTGGCAGGAGGCCACAGGCAATACCTCTTGGATGGTCCTCAGAGACATGGGATTGATCAAAGTGATGGTACAGATCTGTATGAACTTAGAATGCGTGATGCCTCGGGAGCTGCTCAGCATGCAGTTAACGTAGCCAGAATGAAGAGAGAGAGAGCTCAGAGATTGCTCTACAGAGCGGATCTAGCAATTCACAAGGCTGTGGTTGCTCTTGTGACCGCTGAAGCAATGAAAGCTTCTGAAGATTCCAATGGTGATGGGTAGATAAAACATGAATGTCTGACTCTGATAACTTCATGGATCCCTCCAGTTTGCAATTGAGCTGCATGGAGGCCGGCAGCAAGTAGACTCAGCAGTGAGTTTACCAGACAAAGCAACTCCTTCGACTTTGTTAATGGCGCTGAACTTGAAGCCGTGAGAGCTGATATCAATGGGATGGAGTAGATTTTGTTGCTTCAAAGTGCAACTCTTTTGCACGGTTTTCCGGCACCTTCCCCAGCTATGCCTAGTTCAGTGCGTGGTATGGATCTATGGAATTTTGGCTGCCTATATTTTGTACAGAATTTTTTCCCCTTGACCTCAGTTTCAAATGTTAAATATGAAAATAGAAATCGGCCAAATAATACGACACCACCTTCCATGGAATTGCAGTTCTATTTATGTCATAACTGGACACATAATTCGCCAGATAGTAACGCAATTTCCCTTTTTTCTCACCACAAGGATCATCGAAAGAAATTTGTCTTGCAGGCAAACCAGTTTATATTTTTCGTATATGGCTAGTCTTTTATCTTGGTTGGGTTTTTTATCAAATGTGTCTACTGCAAGAACTTTTATTTCAAGATTAGGGATCCTGTTGAAAAGTTTAACCATAAAATATCTGAATCATAGAAATTGATCTGGTTTATAAATACAAAATTTTAGGAGTATCAACAACTGGATGCTAGTTGAAACAGCACCCAATGCAGAAGATCCGATTCCGAAGGTACTGATTTAATGTCTGGCTTTCAGTGATAGTTACAATCTTTGGTTTGAAATGTGACCATTGTTTTTGGGTCAGAAGCAACCATTTGGTCCAAAGCTTCGCGTAATCTGAGTTAGCTAAGTGCATATAATTACTTTCTGCACCATTATACTCTTGCACCTCTACTTTCTTTTTGGGATTGACGTATAAGAAACTAAAAAAATAGTCCAAAAATTTTAATTTTATTAGTTTTTTTAATATATAATTAAGTGTAAATTTAACTTTAACAATGGTTTTAAACGCATAAAATACGTGTTTAATTCTCTAAACGACTTCAAATAAAAGTAAGAAAAAAAATTCTATTGATAATTTTTTCTTATATGAAAATAATATATTAAATCAACTATTTATTCCTTTTATCTAATGCTCATTTAACCTTTGAATATAGATGGGAATGCTTAGTATAATATTAGAACTTGTTTCACCAAAATGAATGCTATTAGTTTTAAACTCATTTATTCAAGTGTGAATTATGATAATTTGGTATAGTGTCTAATACAAGATAATTTTGGAAAACTAGCTCATCATTTACCCCAAATTCGTTGGCCATGGATAGAGATATTTGCATACGATATACCGTTTATTTTGGATTTTAGATTTGGATATGTCAAATTTTTTTCTTAAAAATAATATGTTTAAAAATATATCATTTTTTTTAAAAATATAAGTAATTGAATAATTAGTTTCAAATTTTGGATTAAAAATTAAGAACCGAACTCGATAAAATAAGACGTTTTTTTTTAATGCAATGTTACATATTTAGAGTTAATTAACAACTAACATAGATGGGTATATTTATTGAAAATAATTTTTCAATTTGATTATATTGTTATCATAACATATTTATATTTTTCGGAAACATATACAAAATTCATATTCAAGTTATCGACTATATAATTATGCATTTTACTTATGATGATGAGAAAAAAACTTAATTAGACATATATCAATAACTATAAGAAGAGCACATTTTTTAGTTATAAAATGTTTAATAATATTTTTTAAAATTTGATAATATTTTTTTTTTGTAAAAATAAAAAGGCCAAAATTAATTTAAAATAAATTATAAAATATTGATTTGGTTTGATTTAGATTTTATGTTAAATTTAATCTAATTAAATTACATTTATTTTTTATTGTTGTTATTAATAGTGATTATTTTAGAAATTAATATCTTTTTATTGTGTAAATTAGTATTCAAATTTGTCATTATGGCAATTAACAGTCTCTAAAATGAGTTATAAATGAAGTATTTATTTATTTTTTTTTTGTAGTGAAACATGTTTCAATCATAATTTTTGTGTAAGGGTTTAATTCTCCATAAAAATGATGAGATGACATCACCAATGTCATGAAAAGTTATGGTGTAAACGTTTTTGCAGTTATTTTATGTTGTTGTGACCTAAGATTTTCATATTTGATTGGTGTCTGTCTATTGAACAAATGATTGTGACGAAAGTCGGTTCAATGAGAAGTAAGAAATGATTGTTTTTAGAAGCATTTTCTTTGCATATGGTGTATCCATGATTGAAATGTTATATTATGCCATTAAAACAACATAATGAAGGGAATGACCAATTCCAATTCATTTCAGAGATGTTATGCTCCAAATTTGTCAAGACAAATGCAGATACATTCAAATTATAGGAACAAGTATAGAGAATAAATAAACTTTACTCTCAACATTATGCACAAAACATATGGTGCATATACAATATGGACACAAAATTTGACAAAAATCTTAAAATGATAGAGCATGGTTATGATACAATATATACAAGTTAATGTAAAGTTATATATAATAATAATACTAATAAATATTTTAATTAAGATTCAAGTTTTTTTGTAATTAATATATTTTTTTAGTAAAAAAAAGTTACAAAAGTTTTTAAAAGTTTATATTTTTTAATTGAATCTTTCTTACTAATTATAATGATATTTCTGTTTAATTTTATAATCTCAAGCAAAATATTACAAATTAGGTAATACATGACGAAAATATTTTTTTAAATTTTAATTAGTTTTAAAAAAAAACATTGTTTATTTGATAAATTAAATATTGAAATAAAAATCAAATGAAATATGTGGAGACATGAAATGATGATTGGTAAAGATAATTACAATTTTAGAGTTTCGTTTTATTTATTGTTTTATGGTATTTTATTTGAAACTATAAAATCAAATAGTTATATAATCTCAATCATAACCGAAACTCAATTAAAAAAATATAAAAAATTAAACACCATAAATTTTATTCATTAGATATTAAAATGAAAATATTCAAGAAACATAAATAATGATGATGCAAAGTAACACGTGTCTTCCGGGTTAATAGAAAAATAAAACTACATAGATTCAATTAAAAAATGTATAAATTTTAAGTACTCTTTAATAAAATTTAATTAAAAATATATAAATTTATCAAATATTTAAAACCAAATGAAAAAATTTGACGCAATAAGAAACAATATTTCAAAAAATAATTAGATTCATTGTGACATGACAATTTGTTTTGTTATAACTTATGAGAGTTATTATGGTATACAATTCCTATTTAAATTTTAAAATAAAGACAAAAAAATTGTAATTATTAGAAATATAAGTGGGTCTTTGTAATGTAAAAAATGAATATTTAACACAACAAATAAGTATTTGTTCTCATTCATTTAATGAAATTCTATATGACCAAATAAAAGAGCCAGGTTTTCTTCCTTAATATATATATAAAAAAAAAGTTAAAGCGAACTTTATATAATAATTAAAAGACATTAACTGATTAATTACAATATGGCAGGCAATTTTTCCATGACACAAAAAACAAAGTTACTATTTTTCTTTATTTGATGTTCCTGAAACATGAGTTACAAAATAAATCTAAGTCGACAACCAATGGAGATATTGAAGACATATATATATATATATATATATATATATATATATATATATATATATATATATATATATATATAGAGAGAGAAAAAGAATAAATAAATTATAGTAGGATATTTAAGGGTCTTCTAATCCTTCTAAAAAAATACATAATTAGTTGAGAGAGATAAAACATTTTTCAAGTACTTTTTTAATTAATTTATTTTTTGTTGATAAAAAAAAATCCATTTTATTTATGATTTTTGTAATATTTTTTTCTTTCACATTTGATTAAATTTTGATGGATTTTGCATAATATGTGAGGCATTAGTTCATCTTTTACCTTCGTTTTAAGATATTGTGTTCTATATCTTGTTAATATTTTGATCTTAATTTGCAATTTTTATGAAAAGTGGATGAATAGAAGTCTAGGGTAACCTAGCAGAGTAGGAGATTAACTATCTGAATTTTTAATACGATTATGGGCATTTTAAGTGGTTAATCTTTTATTTTGACCTAAACCCTAAACCATATCTCTCAATCTCAAACCATATCATATGTTCATAATCTTTATTCTTTTATTCCACACCTTGCTAGAGTGCATTATTATCACTTAGAGAATGAGTGAACGCAAAAAGGGCTATTCATTGATGTATAATAATTAATTGACACTAGACAAATTTTGTTATGGTTCGAATAAAGATATTAGAATTTAGCACTGTTATTTGTTTTAACGAGTTTTTTGTGCATTGAAATTATCTTTTCTATTTTTTTTCTTCTTTGAATTCATTTAATTATGACTTAATATCATTTTTTTCTATATTTATATAATAATAATAATTGATTTTTGGGTTAAATATGTTTTTGGTTCCTCAACTTCTATGAAAATTGAAATTAGTCACTCTCTAAAACTTTGATCCAATTAAGTTCCAACCTTAAAACTATGTGAATTTAGTCATTTTTACCAAAATTTTTGTTAAGTTTATTTAATGTTTCAAATGCATTTCATGATATCATTTGAGTAATTGTTTGACACATTTTTACTTCAATGTGAGCTAAGAAACAATCATGAAATGCATTTGAAACGTCAAATAAACTTAACAAAATTTGGTTATAAAGACTAAATTTATGCACTTATAAAGTTAGTGAACTAAATTGGACCAAAATTTTAGAGATTGACTAATTTTAATTTTTACTAAAAGTTGAAAGACCAAAAACATATTTAATCTTTGATTTTATTCCTTGTATTTTTGTTTAAAGGATTCAATGCGACAACTTCTTCTATAAGTTAACATTATTCTTTCTGTTTCATCTTTGGGATTAATAATAAATATGTAAAAGAAGAGGATAATTAATGAGTATGGACACTTATTATTATTATCTTCTAAATGAAGTTAGTTTTAATATATCATAAATAATCGCATTGAATCTTTTAAAAGAACGTAGAGACATCACTGAGTCAACAATAAATAATATAAAAATATTAATTTATTATTATTGTACATAAATATAGAACTAAAAAAACTATTAAATATTTAGTTAATAATTCAAAATATAATTGTAATAACACTTATGAAAATTTTATATTTATTGTATAATAACAATATCATATATGATATGATAAGCAATTGACTTTGTTAAACTATAAAAAGGAAGTATAATATAAAGATTTGATATGGTGAATGTGGCTACATTTATTAGTCCATTAGAGCATAGAAACCCTAATCGTGTTAATAAATAAAGAATCTTAGTTACGACACTATATCATATAAACAATTATTTTGTAGTTATCATTGGCATGTATGAGATAATAAAAACTATAGAAAAAGGAGAACAACATTTATACTATTAGTAATGGTATACGTCATGGCAACATTTCTTGGATAATAATTGTTTAGCAAAATAAATCACGGTGTAGCTACTTGTCAAACTATAATAATTCAACCATATGAAATCTTCATATCTAAATGGGAAAGGTGAACTCATTTATTAACTAAGAATGGAAAGTTAAATTTTCTTCTAGTTTTTTTTTTTTTTTCTTTGAAGTGTACACTATAGACATAATTATGTTATTGAAAAAAAATTGAGAAGTTCTTCCCCTTTACAGATAATATTTCTTGAAATAAACTTACTTTCTTTTGGAATATTTAATTATTAAATGATTGATTCTCCTTTACTTTTTTTTTAAAGTTACATAAGTTTTTTCCCTTTTTTTTTTCCTGTTCTTAAACTTTGAGAAAGTTAAATTAATCCATTACCATTTTCTTAGATTCTCAAAAGGGTTTAGAGATCTTTCTTTTTGGTTGACACTTGCATTTATTTTGGAATATAATTTAATCATTTTCAAATATTAATTTATTCTTGAAAAACTTTAAAGTGTTTTTTTTTTAAAGCGTTAAGAAGAAATATATAGCCTTATATCTATCATCAAATTCCATTTCAATATCCTCAAGATTATTCAATATCTTGTTAAAACATGTTAATTGTTTCACTATTGTTATTAATTTGTCATATTAATCAAATACAATCCTTCTTTCAATTAAAGTTTATACGTAAAGTACTTCATCTACAAATATTAATTGAACTTAATACTTTGATAATAATTTTTGTGTTCCTTCGCAACTTCTTTTGGTGCCTTACCTTCAAAATACAAGATTATAAAACCATTTCCTTTGTTAATCATATTTGTTAAAATTTTAAATACGAGTTTGGTTTTATATTAAGTAAGAATGAGCCTAAATAACAGTATATAATAAATAAAATCCACATACATATTATCTTAAGAGTTTAGATCCACGTAATAATGTCTTGACTTTCTTATATAAAATATTTATGACTCAAATAGAGATAAAAAAAAAAATTGTACATGCCATGGATATTTATAGATAAATTCTGTTAACAAGTAGAAAATAGATATTGAAAATGGATATCCGCAAGTAATGAATATACGCATATTTTTTATATCTGTTTGTTAACGGGATGGGTACGATTATCATAGTATTCGTATCCGTGGATACCTGTACCCGCTATACTCTAATTTAAATTAAAAAAGAATTATTAAAACATTACATTGACCTTGAATAATTATTTTTTATCAATTGATTTTAAAAAATCTTCACTTATTTATAAATTGTCATTCAACACTGTTTAAATGAGTTATTTTCACTTTGTTTAAAATGAGTTATTTTCACTTTGTTTAAAATTTATAAATGTTACGTATTGTATTTTTATTTGAATTTATGATTAAAGTTTGTTATTAAACATTAAAGTTTTCTTTTATAAATATTCTCGGATATCTATGAATATTAAAAAGATATGCGGGTATCCGCACGGATGTGAGTACAAGTACGAAACAAATATTTATCCAGCGGGTAGGGTACGAGAGAGTTACTATCCGTATCCTATCCGTTCCGTTGACATCTCTACCCATTAATATCGAAACTCGGAAAGGTTGTCATAGTTAAATTATATCAATATTCTCGTTTTCTTATAATTCAAAACCTTTTGACCATGTTCAAATTCATATAAGTGTTTTTTGTTCTCTTTTCCAACATATGCATTATGTTCAAGCAATATTAAACACGAAAAAAGAAAAACTATTGCGTATTAACTGAAATATATATCATACATACACTGATAAAATACATGTAAATAAAATAACAAACAAATGTTCTATATACAGACCTCAAATGTAATAGTAATAATAGTGAACAAGTGTCATAAAAAATAATGTAATACATTATTACACGAGATAACAAAGATGACGTGTTTATCATAAACAATACTATGTTTTAACACAGTATATATTAGACAAAGTAAATAACAATTTTTTTTCTTACAAATAACTATATTTTCGATTTGTTTGTATTCAGGTGAGAATTGTTCAGATGAATTTGAAGAAGGTTTACATATTTATATTTGTTATTCAAAAAAGTATCTAAAAACAAAATCATATTAAGAAAGGTAATATTTTATAATTTTATTTTTAATATTAATGTGATAATCAATTTTTTTTAAATATTATATATATATATATATATATATATATATATATATATATATATATATATATATATATATATATATTATAAAGAGGATACATTTTTGTGTAAACATTTACTTTTCTTATTTTACACATAATAATATAATTCTTAACTGATTTATATATGTTAAGGGCTAATATTTATTGTTTTGTATCAAAATAACCTTCAAATTAAAATTAAAATTAATGGTATTTAGCTTGAATTTTGAATATTTAATTATATTAAATATTCTCATGTGTTAGAGTGATAGCAACCGAGGATTTACGCATTGTTGTGTAAGAACGATGGCGAACGACTGTATCATTCGTTTGTTTTTGTGCATTTGAGCGGAAGAGAGCGATGGTTTGAACAAACTTTTTTTTTATAGTTTTATTATTAAATAAAATTAAACTCCAAATTTAATTTCAACAATTAACAGTTTTATCATCGTATATAAAGATATAAGTGTATCATATTATACAAACTCAGTAAAGATTAAAAATCAACAAACTTGTCACACATAAGTTTAGGAATTAAATTTTAAGTTTAAAACAAAATAAAAGTTTAATATTTTGTATAGAATTTAAAGTTAATTTAAAATATTTCTAAAAATATTTAATAAAAATATTAATTTTAATAAGAATATACCATAAGATTTATAAAAAAGTAAATTGAATCTCAATCTAATGAGAGACACTATTATTTCATTTTTACAAAAATTGAAACTAAAAATTAATATAAGGACAAAATTGAATGATTTTGACACGTGACAATACGTGTAAAAAATTAAAAAAAAAAAAGAAATTGACACGTAGTTGACTTTAACCCCGTTTGATCAAACTGACGGTAACAACTAACTTTAATCATTTTTAAGAAAATGAGGATCAAATTTAAAAAAAAAAAAACTTAAAAACTAAATTGATATTACTTAACAAATAAAATAACCAAACGAGTAATTTAACCTAAAATAAATATAAACTAAAACAAAAGTGTCTCTCCGAGTATTAATGTCGGACCTACACCTTCTTGACTTTTGCTGTTTGACCACAAAACATTAGGATCCCTAATAATGCAGCATAGGTCAAATACAGCACTAGTACCACTTACAAAAGTGCATGCTTATTCACAACATTATACTCTTATTTTAATTCTTAATATATTTATAGTTTCACACATAAACCACAATCAATTACCGAATTTCATTTGTGTTCCTTTGTTAAAACATTAGTCCAGTTTCTTCCCCAATTCAAAAGTCTGAACTTAAATCCACTTCAATTTTTTTTTTTTTTTTAACTTTGAATTTGATTATACTATTATGTTTATAATTGTGGAAAAAATGGTTTTTAATGTCAATTCAGAGGTGCTTTTCATGTTTTTTTTTTCTTAAATTTACGTGATTT